>VOFI01000685.1_pt1 | contig 128000 bp, 85 predicted proteins | sample 5384131 | NCBI WGS metagenome assembly VOFI01 (sample SAMN12384728, study PRJNA508395) | human gut metagenome | isolation source: healthy gut H | host: Homo sapiens | reverse complement strand
TGTGTTCCACCGTCATTTTGGGATAGCTATGGCCACCCGTTCGCTAGTGACAGGCGCCCGGTGTGTCCGTTTCGACCGGGCAGCGTATATAGCCAGGCACCTCGCCGGCTTTGGCTGATACGGAAGGAAAATACAAATATAATTATGTTCCTGTGTCTCGGTATCGGAGGAGTTGATGAAGCATATTATGTGTCCTGTTAATTATAATACAGGCAAGTTGAACTTAGTATCGATATATGAGATACGTACAAGAGATTTCACGCTGCCTTTACGATTGCAATATGACAGCGGAGGCATCAAGGTCAGGTGCGGGAAACGGCGTGGCAGGCTTGGGCTGGAACGTGAGCCTCGGTCCCACCGTAACCCGGAGTATTCAAGGAAATCCTGATGAAGAAGGGTATTTGATCTATAACCCGGACTTTGGCAGTTGGGACACTTCTTATATGCATAAGATGACCAGAAGGTATGGCGCACGAACAACCGGATGTGTTTTTTATAGTACATTTGATGCTCAGGGGAATTTCGTGTTCCGGCGTCCTGAGAAATCCTCGGAAAGCGGCTCGCATATACCGGTCTATTTACCGTTGACTTCTGATAAGGTGGAAACGTCAGACATACGTTCGGGATTTCAGGTGACGGACGGTTCCGGTAATATTTACCGTTTTAAGGAAGCCGAATACTCTAATGTTGGTGAAAGATTGCTGAGGCTGGAAACTAACGGATGTCACCAGTCTGAAACAGGACAGGCTTTTCTTTCGTATGTCACACAGAAGCTCACTTATGCAGATAGTTATGACTATTATGCAGTGGAGACATGGGTGAAAGTTACCAAGCTAACTGGATATTGGCAGGGATGATGGAAAACTGAAGTTTTTCCGGATGAACAGGTATGCTTTTGCATACCGCATATTTATGAAAATGGGGCGGAAATCCAACGTGTCACATTGAATTATAAGCAACTGCGGTTCATGGGACGCAGCCTGCTTACTGAGGTCAATTTTACAGAACTGGTCAATAATCAAAGCCGTAGTTATACAATGTCATATAATGACTACGTGGATGACTATTCACCGACGCAGACCAAAGCAGTGGATAAATTCGGATATTATAACGGACGGACCGGTAATACCGATCTTGTAGAAAGACAATTGGTGGAGTTTGGAATGCCTTACGATGGCGACCGGGGTGTATGTTATGCTTATATTGGAGGTGCGGACCGTACACCGGACATTTTATTCGCCCAGGTTTATTCGTTGCCCGATACAGATGAATATGGGAATGCAATTTCATCTTATGCCGGTGGTTTGCGAATTTATTCTATCCAATGCCGTGATGTGGAAGGTACGCTGAAGAATGAACGTCGTTTCTTGTATGAGAAAGACGGTATTCCGACAGGTTATGCTCCTCAAGTGACTTTTGTCGATGAGATGGAGAAACTTTATTTGCGTACCTACTCTCGTACCAGCATGCGTTATCGTTTGTATTCATCCCTGCCGGTGGCCGATGCCGGTGCTGCAGCGGGAGTCTCTGTCCTATATCCTAATGTGAGTGTTGTGGAGAAAGATGATTATGGAAAAACGGTATCTCGTGAAGACTATGAATACAATACGAATTTCTATTTTCCAAGTATAATAAATGGTATGGTGCATGATGAGGTGTCCCATTATAAGAAGGGCAAACTGGTCAGGAGAACGGATTATGATGTAGATACGGAGCAGCCTGTGCATGATGAGGAGCATACATATACTGAAATATCTTTGAACAATAATACTCCTGTGGTGGCGGGACGTGAAGTGCGGCGTGCCAATCTGGTTGTTGCAGAACAGTCCGGTGTGGAAACGGACGATGACCTTTATTATCGTGAGTACAGGTATAGCATTGGCAGGGGGAATACGCGTGTGGAAAACCAGCTCACTGTGAATACGGATTATTATGCTGGTAAGTTGGTCAGTGATACGGTTGTCCGGACTTATGGCTCTACGGACTGGGATATACGATCCGGGCTTTCGGTGAGGGAGATTTATAAGTATAGCGATGGAAAGAAAAGAAATGTGATTATACTTATCCATATCATGTTAATGATGCCGTTGGAAGGGCGATGACGGCTGCCAATGATATATTGAGACCTGCCCATATAGGAGAATCTGTGGAAGGTCCTGAAGGCTATATGGATGATTCCTTTACCAGTTTCGACTATACTAATCTTATCCTGTACACGATGCTTATGGCAATGTTTGTGAGATCCGCCGTGCGGATGCTCCTGTGGTCGCATTGCTCTGGGGATACAACTACAGTCGTCCGGTGGCTATTGTGGAAGGGGCGTCATATCAGGAAGTCGTTTCCGGGCTGCGCGTGAGTGTGGAGTCTCTTCAAAACCTTGACGGCAGTGCCCTTGAAAATGTATTGCTTCCGTTGCGTAATGCTTTCCCGCCCCTTGCCGGGTGACCGTTTATAGATATGCTCCGCAACGGGGAGTTGTCTATATGAATGAACCTAACGGAATGTAACTACATACAGCTATGACGGCTTCGGGAGACTGACGGAAATCCGTGATAAGGACGGCGCTGTGCTGGAGTATAATGAGTATAAGAAATGAATAAGAAACTGTTAAAAGGAAAAATTATGAATATAAAAAGAATCATTGTTCTTGTATTGATAAGTGCAAGCTCCGGTCTTCTTTGCGCTCAGAGGAAGACTGTGAACATGAGTGACCGTTATGGCATACTTACGGTAACTCCGCTTGACAAATATACGGGAGCAGCCTCGCTGTTGAAAACGAACGGTGTGCGCTCCCTGACTGATGTGTCCTATGGGGATGGTTTTGGCGGTGTTTCTCAGAAGATACACGTCGGAATAACCCCGCAGGGCAAAGACCTGACTGAAAGTTATGAATATAACTCATTGGGAAATTTACAGTCCCGTACTCTTCCGGTTCCTGTGTTGTCGGAAGGGACTTCCGGGAACTATAAGCAAATATTAAAGTCGGCACAGGAGTATTACGGGCACAGCAACGTCTGTTCACGTTTCGCGTATGAGGCTTCCCACCGTAGTTTACTGTTAAAAGAGTTTGGTGTTGGTGATGAATGGACCGGTAAAGCCGTATCCAAAAAATATAGCTGTAATCTTGAGAGTATACCCGTCCAACGTTGCAAGCGTTATCTGGTATCCGCCGGCGGCGAGCTGGTAGAGAGCGATAGTCCCTATGCAGACGGTAGCCTTCGCGGCATACGCAGCGAGGACGAAGATGGCAACATGCATTGGGAATTTTATAATAGTGAAAATCAGTTGGTCCTTTCACGCATTCTGGATGGTGATACATTTTTTGATACTTATTTTGTCTACGATGAGTATGGCAATCTGGTGTTTGTGCTTCCTCCGGGTTACCAGGATCATCCGGATCTGGATCTTTATGCTTACATATATCGTTATGACTATCTGGATCGTCTTGTTTATAAGAAGCTTCCCGGTTGCGCCCCTTCTTACCTGGTTTATGACGCGGCACACCGTTTGGTTTTCTCTCAGGATGGCTGTCAGCGTAATGATTCTCTTTGGTCATTCTTTGTTTATGATGTCTATGGGCGTGTCGTTGTGGAGGGCGAATGTAGCAACAGCGATAAACATGTTCGGACTGCCGGTGAGACAGTTGTTTTAGGTACTCTTATGGAAGGCGACACCGGCCTGGCGTACAGTGGTTATCAGAGTTCTTTTGATCTGGTTGATCCTTGTGTATATGTGGTGAACTACTATGATACGTATGATTTTAGAACACGAAACGGCTTTTCTGCATATAATTTTCCGGAAGGAACTGTGAGTGCGACCGGTAATCTTACGGGTAGCATACTTTGTACGCATGGCTCTTCGGGATTCATTTATTCTGCGGACTATTATGACATCAATAAGCGGATAGTGAAAAGCCTGTCAAGCCGTGTCAATGGAGGCATGGATACATACGCCACTGAGTACTCCTTTCAAGGACGTCCTCTGTCCGTCCTTCACACCCATACGGATAGTTCCGGGTATTCATTGACGGAACGTTATACCTATACTTATGACCATTCGTCACGCCTGACACGAGTGAGCCACCAATACGATAACAATCCTTCCGTCCTGCTTGTGGAACACACTTATGACGAGTTGGGCCGATTGCAGACAGACAAACTGGATAACGGTATTTATGCAACAGACTATGCCTACAATATCCGTAACTGGCTGACCGGTATTGAAGGCGGTAAGTTTAGCCAGTCTTTGCATTATACCGACGGTTTGGGAGTCCCTTGTTATAATGGTAATATCAGCAGTATGACTTGGAAAAGTGGAGCCGGGGCCACTCCCCGCGGTTATAAATTCAGTTATGACCGTCTGGGTCGCCTGACTGATGCGGAGTATGGTGAAGGGCCGAGCCTTTCTGTAAATACCAACCGTTTTAATGAGCAGGTGACGGGCTATGATAAAATGGGTAATATCTTGGGTCTGAAGCGCTACGGGCAGACTTCAGCGACGGGTTATGATGTGATTGATGATCTTTCTTTGAGTTATGCCGGTAACCGGTTAAAGAAGGTGACAGACCGTTCAACCACCCCTGCCTTCAATAACGGCTTCGAGTTCAAGGACGGCATTGATTTGCCAACAGAGTATGAATATGATGAAAACGGCAACCTGACTAAAGATTTAAACAAAAATATAACTGCTATTCAGTATAATTGTTTAAATTTGCCTGGTCGTGTAATGTTTGCGAATGGTAACAGTATATCTTATCTTTATGATGCTGCGGGCAGGAAACTCCGTACCGTGCACGTTCTGGAAGGAGACAGTGTTACAACGGATTACTGCGGCAATGTGGTCTATGAAAATGGAGTACCTCAGATTCTATTGACGGAAGTCGGTTATGTGTCCCTTACTGACGGTAAGTATCATTATTATTTGAAAGATCATCAGGGTAATAATCGTGTGGTTGTAGATGAGGAGGGAACGGTTGAGGAAGTGAATCATTATTATCCGTTTGGAGGTGTGTTTTCTTCTACCGGAGATGCTCAGCCTTATAAGTATAATGGCAAGGAGTTGGATCGTAAAGGTGGGTTGGACTGGTATGATTATGGAGCGAGACATTATGATTCGGTGTTAGGAAGGTGGAATGGAGTGGATCCGTCCTGTGAGAAACATTACAGTTGGAGTCCTTATGTTTATTGTAAGAATAATCCGGTATTAAGGATAGATCCGGATGGGAAGGATGATTATGTGATAAATTATCATGGGCAACTTCAATTGATGAGGAGGACGAATAGAATTGTTGATGTTTTATATGCTAGCGGAACAAGCGGGACAGTGTCGAAAATAAATCCTGAATGGAAGAATATCAAGGTATTTGACAAGTCTATTTTACCTGCATTGGAAACAAATTTAGGCAATAATACCAGTGGTGCTGATTACTTTGCAGAAACATCTAGCGCGTATGATGCGGCTAATATCGCAACATTTGGTATTGAGAATACCGGAGTTGAGTGGAAATATACTGCCGGATACAGGGATGGAGAGAAGAAATATATCATAGGAAACAGTAGCCGTGATTATAGTGTTTCTACATTGGAAGGTATAAATAATAATCCATTTGAAGGCTTTCAGCCAATCGTGGATATTCATTCTCACCCCAGCACTCAAGGCGCATCCGAGCATGATATGTTGAATTCCAAAGGCAAGAATGGAGTATCTTTTGGAGTTTATTTTAAGGATAATAAAACCCTTTATGAATATAATTCCGTAAGAAGTAACCTGAACTCTATAAAAATGAACTCCATGCTGGATTTAATGAGATATACATTTAGAAAATATAATGAAAACGATGAGGAGGAGTAATTGCATTCTGTTTATAAAGATGATGATCCTTTCGACCCTGGCATTTTCATGCCGGGGTTTGAATGAACGTAAGGTGGATCCCGTAGTCATTGCCCATGCCAAAGCGGTGATAGATTCGAATTTTCTGCACAGCCCCTATCTGCAGGTTGCACAGTATGATTTCAATACAGCTTGGCTGTATATTATTGCGCCTAAACATTCTTTTTGGTTTTGGACGGAGAAAGGAGGTCCCGATAATGCTTATGAACTCCCAACCGACTTTCTTGAATATAAAGGGAAATTTATATTCTTTTATCTTAAGAATAAAAAGCGGTTGAGCGAGGAATTCCTTGATAAAACAATGAGGCAAAAAAAAGGGGAAAATTATATAGAATTGGACACGCACACACATATGGATACTTGTGGTATATGGGTGTATTTTAAAGATAAATATTCGGATAGATCTGCATATGTACATTGCGGCGATCGTCAGCCCTTTTCTGCATACCCTGAATTGCGTTACTTCTTATGTAATGAACAGGATTCATCCGTTTATTATTCTCATATTATTGATATGCGAATGTGGAAGCCATATATATATGGAACGGAAACCAAAAACGGAAAATTTTTGAATCCCAATCAAATAGAATTTAGCGTGAAAATATGTAACCGTACAGATTCTGCACTTTATATAAGTACGCGACCGGAAGAGTATGGTCATTTTGTTTTTAAAGATGGTGAAAACTCTTTAACTTTCTATGTAAGCGATACGGAAGGTGCTGCTGAAGTATCTCCTGGAATGTATGAAATAACTCCCCATACCGACATTGTCTTAGACTTATCCACAGAAAAGAATCCTATTGTATTTAAGAATGTTCCTCGGAAGAAATATCCGGAGAAAATACATCAAATGGTTTATGATTCCGTATATTACCTTCCGACGCATACTGTACCCCAAAGCGAGAAAAGGTATATTTGGAATAAGAAATTTAAGGTTTACCCTCTTTATCTTAATTCTTATTATTACCGTATAGATAGTGTGGAACATACTGTTTTTTGGGATGGAGAAATAGACGAAATTATCGGAAGAAAGTTTAAAAGGTGAAGTACCCTTCCGGTTCCTATGTTGTCCGCAGGGGTTTATAAGCAAATATTAAAGTCGGCACAGGAGTATTATGTGCACAGCAACGTCTGTTCGCGTTTCGCGTATGAGGCTTCCCACCGTAATTTGCTGTTAAAAGAGTTTGGTGTTTGTGCTTCCTCCGGGTTACCAGGATTATCCGGATTTGATCGTCTTGTTTATAAGAAGCTTCCCGGCTGCTCCCCTTCTTACCTGGTTTATGATGCGGCACATCGTTTGGTTTTTTCTCAGGATGGCTGTCAGCGTAATGATTCTCTTTGGTCATTCTTTGTTTATGATGTCTATGGGCGTGTCGTTGTGGAGGGCGAATGTAGCAACAGCGATAAACATGTTCGGACTGCCGGTGAGACAGTTGTTTTAGGTACTCTTATGGAAGGCGACACCGGCCTGGCGTACAGTGGTTATCAGAGTTCTTTTGATCTGGTTGATCCTTGTGTATATGTGGTCAACTACTATGATAAGTATGATTTTAGAACACGAAACGGCTTTTCTGCACATAATCTTCCGGAAGGAACTGTGAGTGCGACCGGTAATCTTACGGGTAGCATAATTTGTACGCATGGCTCTTCGGGATTCATTTATTCTGCGGACTATTATGACATCAACAAGCGATAGTGAAAAGCCTGTCAAGCCGTGTCAATGGAGGCATGGATACATACGCCACTGAGTACTCCTTTCAAGGACGTCCTCTGTCCGTCCTTCACACCCATACGGATAGTTCCGGGTATTCATTGACGGAACGTTATACCTATACTTATGACCATTCGTCACGCCTGACACGAGTGAGCCACCAATACGATAACAATCCTTCCGTCTTGCTTTTGGAACACACTTATGACGAGTTGGGCCGATTGCAGACAGACAAACTGGATAACGGTATTTATGCAACAGACTATGCCTACAATATCCGTAACTGGCTGACCGGTATTGAAGGCGGTAAGTTTAGCCAGTCTTTGCATTATACCGACGGTTTGGGAGTCCCTTGTTATAATGGTAATATCAGCAGTATGACTTGGAAAAGTGGAGCCGGGGCCACTCCCCGCGGGTATAAATTCAGTTATGACCGTCTGGGTCGCCTGACTGATGCGGAATATGGTGAAGGGCCGAGCCTTTCTGTAAATACTAACCGTTTTAATGAGCAGGTGACGGGCTATGATAAAATGGGTAATATCTTGGGTCTGAAGCGCTACTGGCAGACTTCAGCGACGGGTTATGATGTGATTGATGACCTTTCTTTGAGTTATGCCGGTAACCGGTTAAAGAAGGTGGCAGACCGTTCAACCACCCCTGCCTTCAATAACGGCTTCGAGTTCAAGGACGGTATTGACTTGTCCACAGAGTATAAATATGATGAAAACGGCAACCTGACTAAAGATTTAAACAAAAATAAAACTGCTATTCAGTATAATTGTTTAAATTTGCCTAGTCGTGTAATGTTTGCGAATGGTAACAGTATATCTTATCTTTATGATGCTGCGGGCAGGAAACTCCGTACCGTGCACTTGCTGGAAGGAGACAGTGTTACAACGGATTACTGCGGCAATGTGGTCTATGGAAATGGAGTACCTCAGATTCTATTGACAGAAGTCGGCTATGTGTCCCTTACTGACGGTCAGTATCATTATTATTTGAAAGATCATCAGGGTAATAATCGTGTGGTTGTTGCTGAACATGGCAACGCGGAGGAAGTGAACGATTATTATGCTTTCGGCGGATTGATGTCAACAAGTTCCCGGCAGAGCGTCCAGCCTTATAAGTATAATGGCAAGGAGTTGGATCGTAAAGGTGGGTTGGACTGGTATGATTATGGAGCGAGGATGTATGATGCTGCATTAGGGAGATTTATGAAAACTGATAGATTTTCAGAGAAGTATGTTTCTTTATCACCTTATCAATATGGCGCAAATAATCCGGTGAATAATATTGATGTGAATGGAGATAGTGTTTGGTATACTCGGAATGGTGATATTGTCACTATGCATGTAACTGCAAAGATATTTAATAATTCAAGTGATAATATAAATATGGCTAGAGCTGCCAAAGATATAGTTTCTGATATAAAAAGTACTTATGAAGGAAAATTTGAATGGAGCGATAATAAAACTTACAATTTAAAGGTTGATATGGATCTTAAAGTTGCAACTTCTATGAAAGATGTCGAAAACTCTGATCATTTATTTGTATTAGCAGATAGCGATAGTAAAGGAGCGCGTGGAGCAACAAGTATGTTAGGTGGAAAGGTTATGACTTTGGCTTCAAGCGATTTTGCTAATAATAATTGGTTGTCGAATAATTTGTCTTATAATAAAACTTTTACAGCTGCTCATGAGTTTGGGCATGCAATTGGATTATCACATTCGCAGAATCCATTTAATATAATGAAGCAGGGAGGAGTTGTTCACAACAGCAATAGCAACCAAAGAGTTATCATGTTGCAGCAACAAAATAATCTAAATAATAATCTTGTTGTCGATATATATAATTTAGGTCTTAAATGGCGATAATATAGATGAAATTATGAAAGGAAAAAAAATAATAATAACGATAGGAATAATATTATGTGTGTGTTGTGTGTGTTTTACATCCAGAACTGCGTTAATATTTGTAGGTAACTCTTATGAAAATAGCAAAGAAATTAATGTTACTATTTCGGTGGATGATAAGGTATTATATAATGGCTTTTTAAAAGCTTATGAGATTCCAATGCTGTTGGAAAAGAAGAAAATGAGGGTCGGCTTTTTACAAGGTTTCTGCGAAATGTAATAATATCCAAGTGCAGCATAGATTCTTTTATTTTTTTCAGAAAACTATTTGGATTGATTTTGATTTTGCAACTAATGACATATTATTAGTTTCGAAATTTTATAAACAAATACCATTATAATTTTATGTTATCTGTCTTATCGTAATATAAAGTTAATAAAACAGTCTTGCTCTGATATATAAGTTGTCTAAACTAAATCAGCATATTAGAGCAAGATTATTTTGTATGATGCAGCTATTGGATGTTGGTATGTAGTAGATCCGGAGTCTGAGAGATATCATTCGTTAAATCCTAACAATTACTGTGTGAATCTCTAGAGAAGGGCGGGTTAGTACAAATAGTAAGATGCCCTTTTATATTTCAAAAAGCTAGTATAATCTAACTGATATTTTATTTTTTTTCTTCTCCATAGCCTATTTCTATATGCAATTCTCCCCTTTTTCTTTCTTTTTTCTCATAAGAAAGAATATATTTGTACCTAAGTTAAATGAAAACCAGCGTATGATATGATAACAACCCAGTTGCTTCGCCCTGAAAGTATTGTTGTAGTAGGGGCTTCGAATAATGTACATAAGCCGGGTGGCGCTATATTGAAGAATCTGATAAACGGAGGTTATCAGGGAGAACTTCGGGCGGTAAACCCGAAGGAGAAGGAAGTACAAGGAGTTCCCGCCTTTGCAGATGTGAAAGATCTTCCTGATACGGATTTGGCAGTATTGGCTGTGCCTGCCGCACTGTGTCCCGATATTGTGGAAACATTGGCTGGTACAAAACAAACTCGGGCATTTATCATACTCTCTGCCGGATTTGGAGAGGAAACGCATGAAGGGGCGCTATTGGAAGAACGTATCCTGGAAACTGTGAATAAATACGGCGCTTCGCTGATTGGACCTAATTGTATCGGTTTGATGAATACCTGGCATCATAGCGTGTTCAGCCAACCTATCCCTAACCTGAACCTGAAAGGAGTTGATCTAATCTCCAGTTCCGGTGCAACAGCGGTGTTTATTCTGGAAAGTGCGGTGACGAAAGGATTGCAATTTAATTCTGTCTGGTCGGTAGGTAATGCCAAACAGATTGGTGTAGAAGATGTCTTGCAATTTATGGACGAGAACTTTGATCCCGAGAAAGATTCACATCTGAAATTGCTTTATATTGAAAGTATTCAGAACCCGGACAGATTATTGTTTCATGCTTCCTCTTTGATAAGAAAAGGATGTAAGATTGCTGCTATCAAGGCCGGAAGTTCGGAGAGCGGAAGCCGTGCGGCGTCTTCTCATACGGGAGCGATTGCAAGTTCCGACTCAGCGGTAGAGGCGTTGTTCCGTAAAGCAGGAATTGTGCGTTGTTTCTCTCGTGAGGAACTGACGACCGTAGGTTGTGTATTTACTTTACCCGAATTGAAAGGAAAGAATTTTGCCATTATCACTCATGCCGGAGGACCGGGGGTAATGTTGACAGATGCGTTGAGTAAAGGCGGTTTGAACGTACCGAAGCTCGAAGGCGAATTGGCGGAAGAACTGAAAACTCAACTTTTTCCCGGTGCTGCCGTTGGAAATCCGATAGATATTCTGGCTACCGGGACACCGGAGCATTTGCGTCTCTGCATTGATTACTGTGAAGAAAAGTTTGAAAACATAGATGCCATGATGGCTATCTTCGGAACTCCGGGATTGGTTACTATGTTTGAAATGTATGATGTGCTTCACGAAAAGATGCAAACTTGCAAGAAACCGATTTTCCCGATTCTTCCTTCTATCAATACTGCCGGAGCTGAAGTTGCAGCGTTTCTTGCTAAAGGGCACGTGAACTTTGCCGATGAAGTGACACTCGGGACGGCCCTTTCGCGTATCGTTAATGCTCCTAAACCGGCTGTTCCTGAAATAGAATTGTTTGGAGTGGACGTCCCGAGGATTCGTCGTATTATTGATTCGATTCCGGAAGACGGATATATCGAGCCTCATTATGTACAGGCATTGCTCCATGCGGCAGGTATCCCGTTGGTAGACGAATTTGTTTCGGATAATAAGGAAGAGATCGTAGCCTTCGCCCGCCGATGTGGATTCCCCGTAGTGGCTAAGGTTGTCGGTCCGGTGCATAAATCGGATGTCGGCGGAGTGGTGCTGAATATTAAAAGTGAGCAACACTTGGCACTGGAATTTGACCGGATGATGCAGATCCCTGATGCCAGGTCGATAATGGTGCAGCCTATGCTGAAAGGGACAGAACTGTTCATTGGTGCGAAATATGAGGAGAAGTTCGGCCATGTAGTGCTTTGCGGTTTAGGGGGTATTTTTGTGGAAGTGCTCAAAGATGTATCTTCCGGTTTGGCTCCGCTTTCTTATGAGGAGGCTTATTCGATGATTCACTCATTGCGCGCCTATAAAATCATCCAGGGAACGCGAGGCCAGAAGGGAGTAAACGAGGATAAATTTGCTGAAATTATTGTCCGTTTGTCTACCTTGCTCCGGTTTGCAACGGAAATCAAAGAAATGGATATCAATCCGCTTCTCGCAACGGAAAAGGCTGTTGTGGCCGTAGATGCACGTATTAAAATAGAGAAATAAGACTATTTTTTCATTCATTGGGACGTATCTTCTATTTTTCGATTGTTATTTCACCTACATTTGGTAAGTTGAATAAAAGAAGTGTTATAAACCGAATATATGAAAAAAATTATAATAACGTTTATTTCTTTAATAATTGGAATTCTTAGCCGTGCACAAACGGTTAATGAACATTATTATTTTAAGAATCTTAGTAGCCAGAATGGGTTGTCACAAAACACAGTCAGTGCTATCTTGCAGGACTCGAAAGGTTTTATGTGGTTTGGTACGAAAGATGGATTGGACAGATATGATGGCGTATCTTTCCGGCATTTTAAATATGATAGAAACAATCCGAGAAGTCTGGGCAATAATTTTGTGACTTCTCTTTATGAAGATGTCGAAGGGAATATCTGGGTAGGGACTGATGTGGGAGTCTATATCTATTATCCGGAGAAAGATACTTTTCGTCATTTTGTAGAACAGAGTGACAAAAACACAAGGGTGGAACGAGCCGTTGCTATGATTTCAGGAGACAGTCAGGGAAGGGTATGGATAGCTGCAGAGGCGCAAAACTTGTTTTGTTATGATTTGAAAAAGCAAACCTTGAGAAACTATATTCTGACCGATCATCCATTGGTCTCTACCAATGTGAAATGCCTGACGGTTGATAATAGTGGTACTATCTGGATTGGCTTCTACGGTGACGGATTGTTTTATTCGAAAGATGAGTTGAAAACTCTTCATCCTTATATATCACCTATTGATAATGAGGAAACTTATAATAATGACGTTGTGAGCGAAATACTCCCGGGAGCATACAATTGTTTATATATTGGTTCTTTAAAAGGAGGAGTGAAAGAATTGAATCTGACTTCGGGTAAATTACGGGATTTGTTGTTGAAAGATGAAGATAATGAATCCATCTATTGTCGGACATTACTTTTTGCTACGGATAATGAGTTATGGATAGGTACAGAAAGCGGAGCTTATATTTATAATCTCCGCACGGGGAAGTATACGCACTTGCGTAGTTCTGAGTATGATCCCTATTCTTTGTCTGATAATGCAATTTATTCTTTTTGCAAAGACCGTGAAGATGGTATATGGATTGGTTCATATTTTGGAGGAGTAAACTATTATCCTCGTTCGTATACCCATTTTGAGAAATATTATCCGAAAGGAGAGGAAAATAGTCTGCATGGTAAGCGGGTACGTGAATTTTGTCGTGATAACTATGGTGTGTTATGGATTGGTACGGAAGATGGCGGGTTGAACCGTTTTAATTTGAATACAAAAGAATTTTCTTTTTTTGCTCCTAGTGCGGGATTTACCAATATACATGGGTTATGTTTAGTGGACGATAAACTTTGGGTTGGCACATTCTCTAAAGGATTGAAGATTATAGATACCCGTACAGGGACTGTTTTGAAGACATATCAGAAGAACAGCTCTCCCCGTTCTTTGATTGATAATAGTATTTTTGCAATTTGTAGAACCGCCACAGGTGACATCTACTTAGGAACGATGTTCGGACTGGTAAAATATAATAAGCAATCGGACGATTTTGACCGTATACCGGAATTGAATGGGAAGTTTGTATATGATATAAAGGAAGATTCTGGTGGTAATATCTGGTTGGCAACTTATGCTAATGGTGCTTATTGTTATAATGTGAACGATCGGAAATGGAAAAACTATGTGCATGATGAAAAAGATACCACAAGTCTTTCATATAATAAGGTTTCTAGTATTTTTGAAGATTCCTATCACCGGATTTGGTTAACAACTCAGGGAGGAGGTTTTTGCTTATTTCATCCGGAGTCAGAGACGTTTACTAGTTATAACTCAACTGACGGACTACCTAGCGATGTTGTTTATCAGATTGTAGAGGATAAAGATGGACAGCTGTGGCTAACAACTAACAATGGACTTGTCTATTTTCAGCCAAAAACTGAAACGATGAAAGTATACACTACTGCCAATGGTCTGTTGGGTGATCAGTTTAACTATCGGTCCAGTTTTGAAGATGAAAATGGAATGATTTATTTTGGTGGAATTGATGGTTTTATAGCTTTTAATCCTAAAAGCTTCTCGGAGAATAAGAATCTTCCCACAGTAGTGATTACAGATTTCTTGCTGTTTAATAAAGAAGTGTATGCAGATGAACCTAATTCGCCTTTGGAAAAGAATATCACTTTTTCTGATAAGATAGTACTCCGGGCTGATCAGAATTCATTTTCTTTCCGCATCTCGGCTCTTGGTTATCAAGCTCCCGGAATGAATAAACTGATGTATAAATTGGAAGGGTTTGATAATGAGTGGTTATCTATCGGTGAGAGTCCGTTGATAACCTATGCTAATCTGCGTTATGGTGATTATGTATTTCGGGTGAAAGCTGCAAATGACAATGGCGTTTGGAATAATAATGAAATCTCGTTGAGCATCCGGATTTTACCTCCTTTCTATCTGTCAATTTGGGCTTATTGCATTTATATACTTTTGATTATTGGATGTTCCGTTTATTTGATTCTTTATTTAAAACGCCGTAGTAATAGAAAACATCATCGGCAAATGGAGAAATTTGAGCAGGAGAAGGAACGTGAAATATATTATGCGAAAATAGATTTCTTTACGAATGTAGCTCATGAGATACGTACTCCTTTGACGTTGATTAATGGTCCTCTGGAGAATATTCTTCTGAAAAAGACGGTGGATCCTGAGATACGGGAGGATTTGAATATCATGAAACAGAATACGGAACGGTTGTTAAGTTTGACGAACCAGTTGCTGGATTTCCGTAAAACAGAGAGTCAGGGATTCCGCTTGAACTTTGCCGAGTGTAATGTTACTGAGGTACTGAAAGAAACTTATAACCGTTTTACATCTTTGGCGAGACAGAGAGAACTGGACTTTGTATTGAATGTAGCCGAACAGGACTTCTATGCACATGTCAATAAGGAAGCATTTACTAAGATTGTTAGTAATTTGTTGAATAATGCTGTGAAATATGCAGAAACATATGTACATGTGTTTTTGGAAATGAACGGGATAGGAGAAAAGAGGATGTTTTATATTCGTACAGTGAATGATGGCGTTATCATCCCGAATGAAATGAAAGAGGAAATCTTTAAACCTTTTGTCCGTTTCAATGAAAAAGAAGATGGTAAAGTTACCACAGGAACAGGAATCGGATTAGCTCTCTCACGTTCATTAGCTGAATTACATCAGGGAAGTTTGATGATGTTGGAAGGTGAAGAGGCAAATGTGTTCTGTCTGTCGCTTCCTGTGGAACAGGATAGTGTAATAAAGCTGACTTCGGAATATAAATCCGTAGAAGAGGAGAATGTGGTGGAACGGCGGACGGAACTAGCGGACAGCAGGGGAGACAAACCGGTAGTGTTGGTAGCGGATGATAATCCGGATATGTTGTCTTTCATTGTTCGTCAGTTGGAAAGTAATTATGTCGTTGTGACTGCCAATGATGGTGTGGAAGCATTGAAAGTATTGGATAATCAGGAGGTTTCATTAGTGGTAAGTGATGTTGTTATGCCTCGTATGGATGGATTTGAATTGTGCAAGTTGATAAAGTCTAAATTGGATTATAGTCATATTCCGGTGATTTTGCTTACTGCTAAAACGAATATTCAATCAAAGATAGAAGGGTTGGAATTAGGGGCAGATGCATATATTGAAAAACCTTTCTCTGTTGGGTATTTACAGGCTTGCATCGCCAATCTGATTAATAGTCGTGAGAAATTGCGTCAGGCTTTTGCACAATCGCCTTTTGTTGCAGCTAATACGATGGCTTTGACAAAAGCTGATGAGGAGTTTATGAAAAAACTAAATGAAATCATTCAGAATAATTTGCATAATCCGGATTTTAGTATGGATGATATAGTAGACTCTTTAAATATGAGTCGTTCTAATTTCTATAGGAAAATTAAAGGTGTACTTGATTTAAGTCCGAATGAATATCTACGGTTGGAAAGATTGAAACGGGCTGCTCAGTTATTGAAAGAGGGAAATGGGCGGGTAAATGAAATTTGTTATATGGTAGGCTTTAATTCTCCTTCCTATTTCTCTAAATGTTTTCAAAAGCAATTTGGTGTACTCCCTAAGGAGTTTGCCGGTTAAGTTTATTATTTGGTTCTCACAAAAGTATTGGTGTTGTATATAGATATCTGTAGGGTACATATCCTGCAGATCGTAGACTTATGTGCTTGATAGATAGAGGGATTAGAGCGTTGTAATAATGCAGCGGAGGAGCTCTATATCTTTCTAAAAAATAGGCTAATATGATAATTTATGGGATATTTGTTCCATTTATATTTCATTTGAAACGAATTTGCTATTCTTTCTTTTTTGTTTGAGACAGTATTGCGATTTATTGGGATATTTATTTTATCAGGAAATCCTCTCATCCGTTAATTTTGCCTATGTTAATCAATCAAAAATACTATGATAAAACCATTGCATCAATTAAAGAAGCTTTTTATCCTTTGTGGGCTTCTTATCAACTGGTATCGGGAGTATTTATAATGAAATAACCTTTTTATTAATAATTATGAAAACAAAAACAAGAGATCTAAGCACATGCTTAAAAAGGCGGTTGTGGATTGTAGGTGTATGTCTGACGACCTTTTCTTTTCTTTCTGTATCTGTTGCATATGCAGTCAGTGATAATCAGACTGTCCAGCAGCAAAAAAAAGGAATGGTGATTAAAGGTAAGGTTTTGGGTACAGACGGTGAACCTATTATCGGTGCATCTGTATTGGTGAAAGGCTCTACTACTGGAGTTGTTACTGATTTGGATGGTAATTATACATTGGCTAACGTTTCTAAAGGAGCTATTTTGGAATTTAGTTATGTAGGTTATGTAAAGCTGACTAAAACCGTAGGAAATGAAACAACCATAAATGCAATTCTGTATGAGGACTCTCAGATGTTGGAGGGAGTTGAGGTTGTGGCTTTTGGTACACAGAAAAAGGAGAGCGTTATCGGAGCTATTTCAACGGTAAAAGTTGCAGAACTGAAAACACCGTCCAGTAACTTGACCAATGCACTTGCCGGGCGTATTGCAGGAGTAATCTCTTATCAGAGAACTGGTGAACCGGGGGGGGATGACGCCTCTTTCTTTGTTCGCGGTGTTACAACTTTCGGATATAAAAAAGATCCGTTGATTTTGATTGACGGCATTGAGTTAACTTCTACCGATCTGGCTCGTTTACAGCCAGATGACATCGCCAGCTTTTCTATTATGAAGGATGCTACTGCTACCGCTCTTTACGGTGCCCGTGGTGCAAATGGTGTGATTCTGGTGAAAACCAAAGAAGGTCAGAAGGGAAAAGCACGGTTAAGCTTAAGAGTTGAGAACTCAATATCCACTCCGACTCAAGAGATAGAATTGGCAGATCCTGTTACTTATATGCGTCTGCACAATGAGGCCTATTTAACTCGTAATCCGTTGGCGCCGTTGATGTATTCTGAGGAGAAAATAGACAATACTGTACCTGGCTCCGGTTCTGTAATTTATCCGGCTACGGATTGGAGAAAGGAATTATTAAAAGATTTTACGATGAACCAGCGCGTCAACCTGAATATTACAGGTGGTGGTGATGTCGCACGTTACTATGTGGCAGCTTCGTATAGTCAGGATAATGGTATTCTGGAGGTTGATAAGAATAGCAATTTTAATAATAATATCAAACAGAGAGTTTATACTCTTCGTTCTAATGTGAATATCAACGCTACCAAGACAACAGAATTGATTGTCCGTCTAAGTGGTGTGTTCGATGATTATAACGGACCGTTATATGGTGGTTCGGCTATGTACAATCTGATTATGAAGAGTAATCCGGTATTGTTTCCTGCCAAATATCCCAAAGATGAAGCTCATACATACACGAAACATACTTTATTTGGTAATGCTGAAAATGGACAGTATCTGAATCCATATGCAGAAATGGTAAGAGGATATAAAGAATCCGGCCGTTCTAATTTGAGTGCGCAGTTTGAAGTGAAACAGGATCTGAAATTCTTGACGGAAGGTTTATCGGCACGCTTGTTGTTTAATACTTCCCGTATCTCCAGTTATGATGTTTCACGTAAACTGAATCCATATTATTATAAGATGACTAATTATGATTATCTGACCGGTGATTATGCCATTGATATCATTAATCCGGATGACGGTTCGGAATATCTGATTTATGATCCGGGTGGTAAGAGTATTACGGCTAATATGTATATAGAGGCTGCATTGAATTATAATCGTGATTTCGGAAAACATGGAGTAGGCGGATTATTAGTCTATCAGTTGAGAAATAACCTTCAGCCGAATGCAGGCTCGCTTCAGGCATCTCTGCCTTACCGCAATGTCGGTTTATCGGGGCGTTTCACTTATGCATATAATAATCGTTATTTTGCAGAGTTCAACTTCGGTTATAATGGTTCCGAACGCTTCCATAAAAGTAAACGGTTCGGTTTCTTCCCTTCTGCCGGTTTGGCATGGGTTGTTTCTAATGAGTCTTTTTGGGATCCATTTAAAGATGTAGTATCCAAGTTGAAATTGAGAGCGTCTTATGGTATTGTTGGTAATGATGCTATCGGAAGCGGGCGTTTCCTGTATTTGTCGGATATCAATATGAATGATAGTAAGTATGGGGCAAACTTCGGATATAATTATGATTATCATCGGGATGGTATTTCGGTAAAGCGATATTCTGATCCTGAAATTACATGGGAAAAGTCCGCTAAAACAAACTTTGCACTTGAGTTCACTTTATTTAATGATTTGAATGTGACGGCAGAGTATTATACGGAACGCCGTAAGAGTATTTTGCAACAACGAACTTCGATCCCGGCATCTATGGGACTTTGGGTACAACCTTATGCAAACTTGGGAGAGGCCAAGGGGCACGGAGTTGACTTATCGTTAGATTATAATAAATATTTCGCCAATAAATCATGGTTGCAGTTGAGAGGAAACTTTACTTATGCGACAAGTGAATATATGGTGTATGAGGATTATGAATATCCGGGAGCATGGTGGAAACAGAAAGTGGGTTATCCAACTAATCAGACTTGGGGATATATAGCAGAAGGTCTATTTGTTGACGATAATGAAGTGGCTAATTCTCCTGTGCAATTTGGAGAATATGGTGCAGGTGATATTAAGTATCGTGATGTGAATAAGGATGGAAAGATTACTGATCTCGACCAAGTACCTATCGGATATCCGAAAGAGCCGGAAATTGTATATGGTTTTGGTGCATCTTATGGATATAAGAATTGGGATATATCTGTATTCTTCCAAGGATTGGCTAGAGAATCATTTTGGATTGATTATAATAATGTATCTCCATTTTTTAACACGGTTGATACAAAAGTTGTAGGTAATAGAGTTGGGCATAATGCACTTGCAAAGTTTATTGCAGATAGTCATTGGTCGGAGGATAATAGAGATGCTTATGCGGTATGGCCGAGATTAAGCCCGACTTCTATTGAGAATAACAGTAAAACGAGTACTTGGTTTATGCGGGATGGTTCGTTCTTGCGTTTAAAACAATTGGAGATTGGTTATACTATTCCTGAAAAAGTGACTAATAAAGTAGGAATCAAGAACCTTCGATTCTATGTTACAGGAAACAATCTATTATGCTTTAGTAAATTTAAACTTTGGGATCCTGAAATGGCAGGTTCCGGCTTAGGTTATCCTGTACAGCGTGTGTATAATATAGGACTAAATTTAACTTTCTAAATTTGATATAAAATGAAAAAAATACAACTGTTTATATTAAATTGTTTGATTATCGCTTTATCTTCATGTGATTCATTTCTGGATATTGTTCCGGATGATATCGCCACAATCGATAATGCATTTACAATGAGAGCGCAAGCAGAGAAATATCTGTTTACCTGTTATTACTATCTTCCAGCTCATGGACTATTGGAGGCAAATCCTGCGATTGCCGGTGGTGATGAATTGTATATTACGGAGTCTTTTCGTAGTGCAGCACACGTACATGCATGGTATATTTCACATAATATGCAAAGTTCGGCAAGACCACGCTGTGATTATTGGACCGGAGCCGATCAACAGAATAACAAATCATTGTATCAAGGAATCAGTGACTGTAACATCTTTCTGGAGAATATTCAGAAGGTACCTGATATGACACAAGCAGAGAAAGACCGTTGGGCGGCAGAAGTACGTTTCTTGAAAGTCTATTACCATTATTGGCTGATTAGAATGTATGGACCAATTCCTATTATGGATCGGAATATTCCGGTAAATGCAAGTGAGGATGAAGTAAAGGTTTTTAGGAGTACTATAGACGAATGCTTTGATTATGTAATCAATTCTTTAACCGAGATTATCAACAGTAATCATTTGCCTGATAAGATAATGAATGAGGCTGAAGAGTTGGGACGAATTACTCAAGGAATTGCAATGGCAATAAAAGCCGAAGTGATGGTAACTGCTGCCAGTCCTTTATTTAATGGAAATGCTGATTATAAAGGATATACTGATTCCAGAGGTATTGAACTATTCAATCCGAATAAATCGGAACAGGCCAAAAAACAGCGTTGGATAGATGCTGCGGAAGCTTGTAGGCAGGCTATTGATTTTCTGAAAGCTCAGGGACATGATTTATATAAATATACTTCTCTTGAATACACAATATCCGATCAGACCCGTGCGAAAATGAATATTCGTAACATTGTGACGGAAAAGTGGAATCAAGAAATTATTTGGGCTAATTCAAATAGTATTATCGGACAGTTACAGGATCATGCTATTCCACGTGGATTGGAACCGGGAAAAGAAGGAAATGCGAGTGTTGGTGGTAATTTGGCTGTCCCTCTAAAAATAGCAGATTTGTTTTATACAAAAAATGGAGTTCCTATTACAGAAGATAAGACATGGAATTATGATGATCGTTTTGAATTGAGAAAAGCAACAGCTAATGATAAGTACTTTATCAAGGAAGGGTATACAACAGCTAATCTGAATTTTGACAGAGAAGTACGCTATTACGCAAGTTTAGGATTTGATGGTGCAGTCTGGTTCGGGCAGGGAGTGACAGATGAGACGAAACCGATTTATGTGCAATGTAAACAAGGACAGTCTGCTGCCAATCAGATTGCGAATTCATGGAATGAAACAGGTATATGGCCTAAAAAACTAGTTCATTTTAAGAGTGTGGTAGGGCAGACCAGTGGTTTTACTAAGATTACATATCCGTTCCCGGTGATGAGATTGGGTAACTTATATCTGTTGTATGCTGAAGCTTTGAATGAAAGTGGTGCTACTAAAACTGATGTTCTGACTTGGGTCGATTTGATCAGAGAAAGAGCAGGACTGAAAGGTGTGGAAGAAAGCTGGGATACATATACGAACAATAAGAAATATGAAACAATAGATGGCAGACGTGAGATCATACAACAGGAACGTGGAATTGAATTGGCATTCGAAGCACAGAGATTTTGGGACTTACGTAGATGGAAATTGGCATTTCAGGAACAGAATAAGCCGATAACTGGTTGGAATACTCAGTATAGCACAAATGAAGATTACTATACAGAACAATTGATTTATACTCAAGAGTTTAGAATAAGAAACTATTTCTGGCCGATTTTAGATAAGGAACTATATTCGAATAAAAATCTGGTACAGAATTATGGTTGGTAAACTTTAAAATAAAAACGTTATGAAGAAGAAATTTTATAAATATGGGTTGTTTTATATAGGAGTTGTTTTGGCTGCTTGTGCCGACAATGCTGATCTGAACGAACCTACGGGAAGTACGACACCACCGTCACAGGTGCTGAATGCGACGGTAAAGAATCTGCCTGGTGCAGCAATTATCTATTATGATTTGCCGGATGATCAAAATTTAAAATATGTTCGGGCTAGCTATAAAGTTGATAATATGATTCGTACAGTTAATGCTTCTTTCTATACAGATTCTTTGGTAGTAGAAGGATTCCCTACTAAGGGAGAGTATGACGTTGAACTTTATTCCGTTAGTTATGGTGAGGCTGTCTCTACTCCGCTTGTGGTAAAAGTAAGTCCGGATACTCCTCCTTATCAGAAAGTGCGTGGAACATTAATTTCAGCTGAAACATTTGGCGGTATCAAAGTGAACTTTGATAACCCGGAAAAGGCTAAATTGGGACTGGGGGTCATAAAGAAACAGGCAGAAGGGATTTGGACACAGGTATATATGCATTATACTGAGGCTAAAGGTGGAGATTTTTATGTACGTGGTCTTGATGCTGTTACTACAGATTTTGGTATATTTGTCAGGGATAGATGGGGGCACCTTTCTGATACATTGTATGTCACTGAGACTCCTTTGTATGAAGAACAATGCGATAAGTCTTTGTTCAGGAAGATGGCTTTGCCGACTGACTCTTATGAGTGCCACTCATGGAATGAAGTGACGAAAGGAAATGATATGACGCGGCTTTGGGATGGAATCACAGATACAGATCCTTGTTTTCAAACCAAGACGACAACAGTAATGCCGCAATGGTTTACCTTTGATATGGGGGAAAAGTATAAATTGAGCCGATTTGTAATGGTTTCACGTTATTATCCGGGTAAGTATGGTAATACATTTAAAGCAGGACACCCGAAGCATTTTGAACTGTGGGGTAGTAATGATCCAAATCCAGATGGTAGCTTTGATGATTCTTGGGTATTACTTTCTGAATATGAGTCGGTGAAACCTTCAGGAGGTGGTGTAAACGATGCTCTTACAACAGAGGATCAGGAAGCAGCGAAAAATGGTGAGAATTTTATTATTCCTGATAATGCTCCGGCTGTACGTTATATTCGTTTTAAAACGAATGACACATGGGGGAAAACACGTTATATGCATCTTCACGAACTTACGTTTTTCGGTGCGAGGCATAATTAGTAACAAGTAAAAGATAATGCTATGAAACTATTTAAAAAACTGATTTTTATATTTTTAAGTATAGGTGCCTTGATCTCTTGCGATGGTATGGATGCCACGTATAAAGAGTTTATAGAAGAAGGGCCTATTGTATATATTGGAAAAGTAGATTCACTGAAAGCTTATGCAGGACGTAATCGGGTTATGCTCGAATGGCAGAAATTACTTGATCCTCGTGCTAAAACGGCAAAAATATTCTGGGAAAACAGAACGAAGTCTACTGAATTACAATTGACAGATAAAGCAACTCTTACTCAGGTTGTAGTAGAGGATTTGGCGGAAGGCTCGTATGTCTTTGAAATCTGTACATACGATACGTATGGTAATTCTTCTATTATGTCGGAGGTTCCTTGTGCAGTATATGGTGATGTTTATGAGAAATTGTTGTTCAATACAAAAGTAAAGACGGCGGTTTTAAAGAATGATGTATTGACCGTTACTTTTGCAGCTTCGCTTGAACCGACTTTCTTTGGTTCTGAAATTACTTATATGAGTTCTGAGGGGAAAAATAAAACTGTGCTTTTGAAAGCTCCCGCAACACAGGTGAAGATAGATGATTTTGCAGGCGATCGTATTACTTATCGTTCTGTTTATTTGCCGGAAGAAACCGCCATAGATTATTTTTATAGTGAGTCGGATGAGCTTGAAATCAATTAAAAGAAATAGCAGAGATAACAAAAAGGATTTATAAGGTCATTTTTCTTACTATAGAATTATATGAAAGCCTTGTATCTTTTGTAGTAACGGGTACTACAAATGGTACAAGGCTTTTTTTTATGCTATATGCATCAATTATCCCATTCATGTTTCATTTGTCTATATCATTTTATTTTGAGACGTTTTTGTGATTTATTGGGATGTTTATATCATCTATATATTGTGCGAACCTCTAATTTTGCCTGTGTTGATTACTGCAAATGATAAAACTAGTTATATATGATAAAACAATTATTTTCAATAGGAATAGCTCTGTCATTATTTTCTCAGATGTTATGGGCACAATGGACCCCTGTAGGAGATAGGATCAAAACTTCTTGGGCGGAGAAGATAGATGTGAACAATGTATTACCGGAATATCCGCGTCCTATTATGGAGCGTTCTGAGTGGTCTAATTTGAATGGTTTATGGAAGTATGCAGTTTTACCGTTGGGAAAATCAATTCCGGATTCTTTTGAAGGTGATATATTAGTACCATTTGCTGTCGAATCCAGCCTTTCGGGAGTCGGAAAGACATTGGGAGAAGATAAAGAATTATGGTATCAGCGTGAGTTTGTTATACCCTCTAAATGGAGAGGAAAAAGGATTTTGCTTCATTTTGGAGCTGTTGATTGGAAAACTGAGGTATGGGTTAACAATATAAAAGTAGGAGAACATACAGGAGGATTTACTCCGTTTACATTTGATATAACCCAAGCTTTGAAGAACTCGGAAAATAATTTGGTTGTCAAAGTGTGGGACCCGACAGAAAAAGGTACGCAGCCACGCGGAAAGCAAGTGAGTAATCCTCATGGTATCTGGTATACGCCGGTGAGTGGTATCTGGCAGACTGTATGGTTGGAACCGGTGTCTGAACACTATATTACAGATATAAAAACAACACCTGATATAGATTTGAATAAGGTTAAAGTAAAGGTTGAAACAGATGACAATAGGTATTCAGATAAATTTGAGGTAAAAGTGTTTGAAGGAGGGCGTCTGGTGGCTGTGGGAACATCAATTAATGGGTTACCAGTTGAGGTTTCCATGCCGGCTGATGCCAAACTTTGGTCGCCGGATGAACCATTCTTATATCAGATGGAAGTTTCTTTATTTGAGGGAGGAAAACGGGTAGACTGTGTAAGGAGTTATATGGCGATGCGTAAGTACTCTATGAAAAGAGACAAAAAAGGTATTGTGCGTTTACAGTTAAACAATAAAGATCTGTTTCAATTTGGTCCGTTAGATCAGGGTTGGTGGCCGGATGGATTATATACAGCTCCTACGGATGAGGCATTGTGTTATGATATCAAGAAAACGAAAGATTTGGGCTTTAATATGATAAGAAAACATGTAAAGGTAGAGCCTGCACGTTGGTATACATACTGTGATCAAATGGGAGTAATTGTTTGGCAGGATATGCCTAATGGTGATAAAACCTTGGAGTGGCAGAGAAAGAAGTATTTTGATGGAACGGAACTGACACGTTCTCCTGAATCTGAGGCTACTTATCGTAAGGAATGGAAAGAAATTATTGATTATCTCTATTCTTATCCTTGTATTGGGACTTGGGTGCCCTTTAATGAGGCTTGGGGGCAATTTAAGACAAGTGAGATTGCAGAATGGACCAAACAATATGACTCTACACGTTTGGTCAATCCGGCAAGTGGTGGAAATCATTATACTTGCGGTGATATGCTTGATTTGCATAATTATCCGGGGCCGGAAATGTATTTGTATGATGCACAACGTGCTACGGTACTAGGAGAATATGGGGGGATTGGTTTAGTTTTGAAGAATCATCTTTGGGAACCCAACCGGAATTGGGGATACATCCAGTTTAATACATCTACGGAAGCTACTGCTGAATATCTGAAGTATGCAGAAATGCTGAAAGAAATGATAAAGCAAGGCTTTTCTGCAGCTGTTTACACACAAACGACAGATGTAGAAGTAGAAGTGAATGGACTGATGACTTATGACCGTAAAGTAATAAAGCTGGATGAAGCAACATTGAAGAAGATCAATAATGAGATTTGTAAAACGTTAAAATAACAAATATAGAGATTTTATATTTACCATGAGAAAAATACTTATTTTGGTTTTTAGTCTTTTTTCGATATTCTCTACAGTAGAAGCGAAAAGTAAGAAGGGACAAGATCGTGTGTTAATTGATAAAGTTGCCATGTGGCAGGTAAATCATCAGTCAAAAGTTAAACATCATGATTTGGCGTGGACAAACGGAGTCTTGTTCCGGGGGATGGTAGAATGGGCAGATTATACTCAAGACTCCCGTTATTATGATTTTCTGATGCAGATAGGGAAGAAACATCATTGGGGGTTCTTAAAACGTCTCTATCATGCGGACGATCTTGTTATAGCACAGATGTATATTCGTATGTATGAGAAATACCATGATCCTGCAATGATTCAGCCTACAATTGCCCGTGTAGATTCTGTTGTTGCTAAACCTTCGAAGGCCCGTTTGTGGCTCGGAGCAAAGAATTGGTCGGAACGTTGGTCATGGTGTGATGCGTTATTTATGGCTCCGCCGGTATACGGGTTGTTGAATAAGCTCTATCCGGAGAAAAACTATTTGGCTTTTATGGATAGGGAATTTAAAGAAGCTACAGATTCTTTATATGATGCGGATGCTAAGTTATACTATCGTGATAGAAGATATATTCCCAAAAGAGAGAAGAATGGCGAGAAGGTATTTTGGGGAAGAGGTAATGGTTGGGTGTTTGCAGGAATACCTTTGTTGTTGCAAACTTTGCCTAAAGATCATCCTACTTATGATTATTATCTGAACATTTATAAAGAAATGGCTTCCGCTATAGTTCAGTGTCAGGATAAGAATGGTTCTTGGCATGCCAGTATGCTTGATCCGGATTCATATCCTTCCCCTGAAAATAGTGCTTCCGGATTTTTTGTTTATGGCTTGGGCTGGGGAGTGAATCAAGGAATTTTGAAAGATAGAAAATATAAAAAAGCTGCCCGTAAGGGGTGGAAGGCTTTGAAAAGCTATGTTCATGAAGATGGCATGCTTGGATATGTCCAACCGGTTAGTGCTGCTCCTGAACAAGTGACTCAGAATATGACTGAGGTATATGGGGTTGGAGCATTCTTGATGGCAGGAATTGAGATGTTGAAAATGAAATAGCCTTTTAATAATAATTAAACTTATACGAAATGGAAAGACATTGTTTTATGAAAGTGAGAATCTTATGGTTAATCGCTTTTCTGTTGTTTACCGTTCAACTGTCTGCTCAACAAAAAGTAACAGTGAAAGGTAAGATAACTGATGAACATAATGAGCCTGTTATTGGGGCTAATATAATGGAGAAAGGTACAACGAATGGAGTTATTTCTGATTTTGACGGATTTTTTACTTTAAATGTTTCTTCCGGAGCTACCCTTGTAGTATCATATATAGGATTTGCTCAGCAAGAAATTCCTGTCAAAGACAAACGCGATTTTGTGATTCGTCTGGCAGAAGATTCAGAAACGTTGAATGAAGTAGTTGTGATTGGTTATGGTAGTGCTCGCAAAAGAGACTTGACTGGTGCAGTAATGCAAGTAAAGTCTGCGCAGTTGGAAAATGAAAGTCCTTCCTCCATGCAAGACTTATTAAGAGCGAATGTTCCGGGATTGAGTGTTGGTTTTAGTGCAGGTCCCAAACCGGGTGGAAGTCTTTTGATTCGTGGAAAGAACTCAATTAATGCTGGAACTGATCCGTTGATTGTATTGGATGGAGTTATATATCCGGGTGACTTGGCCGATATTAATCCGAATGATATAGAACAAATTGATGTGTTGAAGGATGCTAGTTCTGCTGCTATTTACGGAGCGCGTTCTGCTAGTGGAGTTATTATCATCACTACAAAGATGGGTAAAAGTGAAAAACCGACAATTAGTTTTGATGCTTCTATAGGTGTAGCTACTCAGGCTATAGTTCCTGAAGTATATCAGGGAGATGAGTTTACTGCTTGGAGGACGGATGTCTTTAATAGTGCAAATCCGAACCATAGACCTTATGAGTTTAATGACCCTCGTAAATTACCCGCAGATGTTTCTATTGAAGATTGGATGAAATATGATAATTCGACGGGAGATCCTGTAGAGACTTGGTTGCGTCGAATTGGCTTTAAGAACTTGGAAATACAGAATTATTTGGATGGTAAATCTGTAGATTGGGCCGATATGGTTTTTCAGAATGGTCTTCGTCAGGATTATAATGCAAGTATTTCGGGAAAGACAAAAGGGGTAAATTATTATTGGTCTATGGGATGGACAGACAATGAGGGCATTATTGTAAATAACGGATATAAATCATTTAAGACTCGTTTAAATCTGGATGCCAAAATAAATAAGTTTCTGACTGTGGGATTAAATGCGCAATTTGTACAACGTGATGCCAGTGCTATCGGAGCGGATTGGGTTCAGTATCAGAAGCTGACTCCATATGGAAGTCCTACTAATGAAGATGGAACAATGAAGTTGAATCCGGGAGATGACACGTCAGCGAAGCATCCTTTGATCGATTCTTATTATACAGATAAGAGAAATGTGATAAATAATTTGAATGCTAATATCTATGCTAAGGTATCTTTACCTTTTAATATATCTTATCAGATGAATTTCTCTCCACGATATGAGTGGGCTACAGATTATGTACATAAATCTTCAGAACATCCAAGCTGGAAAGATTTTGGGGGCTCTGCTTCACGAACTTTTAGAAATGATTTTCTATGGCAACTTGACAATATAGTAAAGTGGAAACAAACTTTCGCTAAAGTACATGACGTGGATTTCACTTTCTTATTTAATGCGGAGAAGTTTCAAAGATGGAGTGATGAAATGAATAATGAAGGATTTGATCCGAATGATGATCTTGGATATCATTATATGAAAGGTGGAATATTGCCTACAATTAGTAGTAATGATGAATATAGAACCGGTGATGCATTGATGGCACGTTTATTTTATTCGTATGACAACCGTTATATGATTACCGGTACGGTTCGGAGAGATGGCTATTCTGCGTTTGGACAAAAAAATCCTCGGGCGGTATTCCCCTCAGTTGCTGTCGGCTGGGTATTCTCTGATGAACCTTTTTTGAAGAAGTTAAATTGGTTGGACTATGGAAAGCTAAGGTTCTCATGGGGATTAAATGGTAATAGAGACATTGGGGTTTATAGAGCTTTAGCCAGAATGGGTAATAGTAAATATATGTATGTAAGTCCGGATGGAAAGGTTTATAATGGATCCTATCTTTATGTGAATTCTTTGGCTAATAAAGAACTAAAATGGGAACGTACGGCTTCATTCAACTTAGGATTGGATTTTTCTATATTTAATGAACGGTTAAAAGGAAATATCGATATTTATAAAGCTAACACGAAAGACCTTCTTATTGAACGTACATTACCCGAATTGATCGGATTCAGTTCAGTGATGTCTAATTTAGGTGAAGTAGAGAATAAAGGCATTGAACTTAGCCTGACATCGAAGAATATTGATACAAAGAATTTTGCATGGAGTTCAACATTCAATTTTACTTTGAACAGAAATAAGATTGTTCACCTGTACGGAGATATGGTTGATGTTTTAGATGAGAATGTTGAGGGATGTTGATGGAAACGGACAGTATACAGATGAGGATAAAGTATTCCAAGGGACAACTAGTCCGAAATTTACATGGACATTGCGCAATGATTTCAAGATATATAAGAATATAGATGTTTCTTTCATGTTGTATTCTCTTTGGGGGCATAAAGGTACATATGATGTAGCTAAGCATAGTGGAACCACGGTATATAATGATAGACAGAATGCTTACAAGTTACCATACTGGACTCCGGAAAATCCGACAAATGAGTGGGCAAGAATTGATTCCAGTACAGGAGGAAACAGTTTTTCTGTATATCGGAAAAAATCATTTATTCGATTAGATAATATATCTGTCGGATACAATGTTCCATCACGTTGGATTACTAAATTGGGATTAGGCTCATTGAGAGTTTATGCTAATGTAAGAAATGTAGCGGTTTGGGCTCCGGATTTTAAACTTTGGGATCCGGAAAATAGTAGTCCTACTCCTCGTACGTATACTTTTTGGTATTAATGTGACTATGTAATTAACTTTTTAAGAATCAATGTTATGAATAATATTAGTAAATTAGTGATAATAGGATCTGTTGCGATAACTCTTTCGAGTTGTGGGGACAGCTGGTTGGAACCTAAACCTCTTTCATTTTATTCTCCGGAGAATACTCTGGTAGATGCTAAAGGTATGTGGGCTGCACTTGGTACTTGTGAGAAAAGGATTAAAGCGGAGTTTTATGGAGATGGACCTGCCATTATTACCGAACATATTTTTTCTGAGGTAGCTATTGAAGGAACTACGGACAAAACAAGTGTTGCTCAAGATCTAAATGCGGTTATTACGCCTGATAAAAATTTGAATAGTCCTAATGCCAATAGAGTAGGTTGGTATTGGAATGAAGCGTATGATAATATTAGGTATGCTAATACTGTGATTACACGTATTGATGAAGCAACTTACTCGTCTGAACAGGAGAAGAACGAGATATTGGCTACTGCTTATTTCTTTAGAGCTTATCACTATTATCGTTTGATAAATCAATTTGGTGATGTGCCTTTACTATTGAAAGAAAAATTTACAGAGGCGAAACTCGACTTCTATACAACGAAGCGTGAGGTCATTTTAAATAAAATGATCGATGATATGAAGTTTGCTTGTCAATGGATGCCTGAGGTGGTTGATAGAGGAAAAGCTCCACGTGCGGCAGGCTATCATTTGTTGGCAAAGTTATATTTGGCTGCCGGTTTGTTTGATGAAGCCATAACAGCAGCTACGGCTGTAATAAGTGACCCGCGTTATGAATTGATGAAAAATAGATTCGGAGCAGAAAAAGCTGATGCTACTAAAAATGTGATTTGGGATTTACATCGCCCTGAAAATAAGGCATTGGCAGAAAATAAAGAGACTATCTTGTTGGTTATTGACAGATACCTTGTAGAAGGAAGCCAAGGTGATGGAATCAGAACGATGAGAAATGCAGTGCCTTATTATGGAAATACGAAGAATGCTATATTGACTCCTGATGGTAAACAGGGAGTAACAGACAAAAAGGATCCGACAGGAACAGTTAAAATTTCACTAGTTAAAAAGTATGGACGTGGAATCGGACGCTGTCGGGGAACAGCTTATTCTACCCAGTATATTTGGGATGATCCGAATGATTTGCGTCATGCAAAAGGAAATTGGATGAATATGGAGGATTTAGTATATAATGAACCTAAGTTGGAGGGGAAAAATAAATATTATGGCAAACCTTTACAGCTTTATGGAGAGACTGGACAGCTGTTGTGTAAAGATACAATTCGTAGTTGGTTTGGTTGGCCGCATTACAAATTATTTATACCGGATCCGGACAGAGTAGATCAACCGGAAGGTGGTAATACAGACTGGTATGTATATCGTTTGGCGGAAACCTATTTGTTGCGTGCAGAGGCTTATTGTTGGAAAGGCGATGCTGCTAGTTTGCAGAAAGCGGCAGATGATGTGAATGAAGTAAGAAATAGAGCGGGTGCAGGTGATTTGGCGGCATCTGATATGAATATTGGAACAATTTTGGATGAACGTGCGAGAGAGTTATATTATGAAGAACCTAGAAAAACAGAGTTGACTCGTATTGCTTATATATTTGCACAAACGGGAAAACCCTCTTATACTGGTAAGGTCTATAAGATGGATAATTTCTCAGAAGATAATTTCTTTTTATGATAGAATTATGGAGTCCACCGATTTTTTATAATAAAGGAGTTAAAACTATTTCTAATGTGGAATTTACAATGAGTCCGTATCATGTCTTATGGCCTATTCCTGCATCTACGATTAATTCTAATACTAAAGGGCATATTAATCAGAATAAGGGATATGCAGGATCTGAAAATAATATTCCTCCTTTGGAAACAATAGAAGCTAATTAATTTATTTAGATAAAATCTCAGTATCTTTGGTGTGACCGAAGATACTGAGAACTAATAATTATAAAATTATGAATAATAAAAATCATAGAATATTCTTCTTTTTTCTAGTATTTTCTCTTTTGGTAAATGGGGGGAATACTTTTGCAAAGAAAAGTAAGGATCGTGAGTATTGGGTGAAAACAATGATCAAGATTATTGATCCGCTATATACCAATTTGAGTCAGAATACTTTGAGGAAAAACATGCCTGTTGAAACCTTTGATGGATTAAACAATGGCAATACAAGAAAGAATGTGACGCATTTGGAAGCTTTAGGACGTTCATTTGATGGTATTTCTGCATGGTTGAATTTACCTCCTGATGATACGGAAGAAGGTCAGCTTCGTGCTAAATATACCAATTTAGTGGTGAAATCTATTGCTAATGCTGTAAACCCGGAATCACCTGATTATATGCGTTTTGATGGACCTGGAGGACAGCCGTTGGTTGATGCTGCTTTTTTTGCACAAGGCTTGTTACGTTCTAAGGATCAGATTTGGCCGAAGTTAGATAAAGTGACTCAAGAGAGAATTATTAAGGAATTGAAAGCTTCGCGCAGGATCAAGGCTTCAGAGTCTAATTGGTTGATGTTCTCTGCTACTATTGAAGCGGCCTTATTGGAGTTTACGGGTGAATGTGATTTGAAACCAATTCATTATGCGTTAAAGAGACATAAAGAATGGTATAAAGGAGATGGCTGGTATGGTGACGGGCGTAATTTTCATTTGGATTATTACAACAGTTATGTGATTCAACCCATGTTGATAGATGTATTGGCGGTCATGAAAGAGCATAAAGTGGAAGGGGCTGATTTTTATGACGTACAGTTACAACGCCTCATCCGTTATGCTGATCAACAAGAAAAAGATGATATCTCCGGAAGGGACCTATCCTGTATTAGGAAGATCAATGGGCTATCGTTTTGGGGCTTTTCAGGTATTAGCTCAGGTATCCTGGATGAAATTATTACCTGAACATATCAAACCGGCACAAGTGCGTTGCGCTCTAACTAAGGTTATGAAAAGACAATTGGCCAAAGGTACATTTGATAAGGATGGATGGCTGAATCTGGGATTTTGTGGGCACCAGCCCGAGATTGCCGACAGATATGTATCTACTGGCAGTAATTATTTGTGTACTTTTATTTTCTTGCCTTTGGGTTTACAGGCGGATGATGAATTCTGGACGGCCAAGCCTGAGAAATGGTCTTCGGTTAAAATATGGAGCGGAAGTCGTGATATAAAGAAAGATGGTTCTATTAGAAACTAGAATTAAATCTCGAAGGTATGTTCTATTTAAGTAACAATAGTACAACATACCTTCAACAGAGTTGAATAAAAATAGAAATATTATGAAAAAACATTTGAGATTGGCTGCTTTATTGGCTACTACAATTCTGGTATTGTCAAGTTGCAGTACACAGAAACAGGTCAGATTGGTTTTATTGCCGGACATACAAACTTATTCACGACTTTACCCGGACATTCTGAGATCGCAGACCCAGTGGGCGGTGGAACATGCAGATAGTATTGATTTTGTTTTACAGCAAGGGGATATGACGGATCACAATATTGATAAAGAGTGGGCGGTGGCAGCTTCTACCTTGAATATGATGGATGATAAAGTTCCTTATGCTTTTGTTATGGGAAATCACGATTTGGGAAAAAATTCGAATAAAAGAGATTCCCAATTGTTTAATAACTATTTTCCTTATGCAAAATACAGTAAGATGAAGAATTTCGGAGGTGCGTTTGAAGAAGGGAAAATGGATAATGTATGGTATACTTTCAAAGCTGCCGGAATAAAATGGCTAATTCTTTGTTTGGAATTCGGGCCTCGTAATAATGTACTTGATTGGGCGGGAGAGGTTGTGAAGAAACATCCGCATCATAAGGTGATTATTAATACGCATGCGTATATGTACTCAGACGATACGCGTATGGGAGAAGGAGACCGTTGGTTGCCGCAGAAATATGGTTTGGGAAAGGATACCGGTGAGAATGCGGTGAATAATGGTGAGCAAATGTGGGATAAGTTGGTGAGCAAATATCCCAATATCCTCTTTGTCTTTAGTGGACATGTTTTGAATGGCGGTGTTGGGACGTTGGTTAGTACAGGCGAACAAGGTAATAAGGTATATCAGATGTTGGCTAACTTTCAGGATGGAGTGAAAGGAACGAATAGAGGACAAACCGGTTTTTTACGTATTGTAGATATAGATGTGAAAAAGAAACAGGTAAAAGTGGACACTTATTCTCCTTATTTGAAAGAATATAAGACTGACGCTAAGAATAGATTCTCATTTGAGGGAGTTAATTTTAAATAATCTGGTTTTACATTCCAAAGGATATAGCTATGAGCAGCATTCAATCATTTTATTTTGTAGGTGTGATTACTTTAGTCTCTTCTGCCCATGTTTATGGACAGAAGAAAGATAAGATGAATGTTTTATTTATCATTGCTGATGATATGCGGCCTGAATTGGGGTGTTACGGAATAGAGGATATTGTGACTCCTCACATTGATAGATTGGCGGAGCAGGCTACGGTCTTTCAAAATGCATATTGTAATATTCCTGTGAGCGGGGCTTCCAGAGCGAGTCTGTTTACAGGAGTATATCCTTGTTATCCGGAACGTTTTACTGCTTTCGATGCTAATGCAGAGAAAGATTGTCCCAAGGCACTTTCGCTTCCGGAGTGTTTTAAGAAAAACGGATATTATGTTATTTCCAATGGAAAAGTTTTCCATAATATAACCGATCATGCCCGTAGTTGGTCAGAATATCCGTGGAGAGTATATCCTGATGGTTACGGTAAGGATTGGGCTGAATATAATAAGTGGGAATTGTGGCAGAACGAAGAGTCTTCCCGTTATATCCACCCTAAGACTTTGCGAGGACCGTTCTGTGAATCGGCTGATGTCTCGGATACAACTTATATTGATGGTAGAGTAGCGCAGAAGACGATTGCAGATTTAAGGAGATTGAAAGAGATGAAAGTACCTTTCTTCTTGGCATGTGGCTTCTGGAAGCCACATTTGCCGTTCAATGCTCCTAAGAAATATTGGGATTTATATCAAAGGGAGAAGATTCAGTTGGCATCGAATCCTTATCGACCGAAAGCATTGCCGAAGCAGGTTACTTCCTCCGGTGAGATTCGTGGATATGGGAAATTTACGACAACAAAGGATGAGGCTTTTCAGCGAGAGGCAAAACACGGTTATTATGCATGTGTGAGTTACATAGATGCGCAGATCGGTTTAGTACTTGATGAACTTGAACGCTTGGGATTGGCAGGGAGTACGATAGTAGTGATATTAGGAGATCATGGCTGGCATTTGGGTGAACATGGTTTCTGGGGAAAACATAACCTGATGAATCATGCGACCCGTGCTCCATTGATTGTCCGTGTGCCTCATTGTAAAGGCGGAAAAGCTGGGGGAGTTGTAGAATTTGTGGATATTTATCCCACATTGTGTGAGTTGTGTAAAGTTCCGGTTCCTGAGGGGCAATTACAGGGAAAAAGCTTTGTTCCTATTCTGCAGGATAGTGAGAAGAGGATAAAAGAATACGCTTTTGTTCAATGGCAAGGTGGGTATAATATTGTTTCGGAGCGATATAGCAGTGCTATATGGTTGAAAGGTGATTCTGTTGTAGGCCGGATGGTGTTTGACCGCCAATCGGATGTTGCCGAGAATGAAAACAAAGTGGGTTCTGTCTCATTAAGTGAAGAGATAAAAGAACTGGAAACTCAGATAAGAATAAAAAAACTTCAATTAGAAAAATAATTTTAAAGAATATATAAATGAAAGTAGGTTCATCTATTATTGCATTTTTGGGACTGATGGCAGTTTGTAGTTGTTCAGCTCCCAAAAGCGAAATGAGTACTCTTGTGAATAATAGTTTGCAAATAGCGACTGTTCAATCAAAGTTAATGGCTGAGAATTTATTGAATGAAGAGGAAAAATTGCCACGTACTATTGGTAAGGATGGTAAACTGATGACTTCAAAGGCCAAATGGTGGACAAGTGGTTTTTTCCCTGGGGTATTATGGTATTTGTATGAGGTGAATCAAGATGATTCCTTGAAAATGTATGCAGAAAATTATACCAAAAGGATAGAAAATGAGAAATACACAACAGATAATCACGATGTGGGATTTATGTTGTATTGTAGTTTTGGTAATGGATTGCGTCTGACAAGCAATGATGAGTATAAACAGGTATTGTTGCAAGGAGCGGAATCATTGAGTACTCGTTTTCGTCCACAAGTCGGTTGCATACGTTCATGGGACTGGAATCAGAAAGTGTGGGAATATCCGGTAATTATTGATAATATGATGAATTTAGAGATGTTGATGTGGGCTTCCAAGAATTCCGATAATCCGAAATTTGCGGAAATAGCCAAGTCACATGCAGATGTGACGATGAAGCATCATTTCCGTCCGGATTATAGCTCATACCATGTGATTTCTTATGATACGATCTCGGGACAGCCTGAAAAGAAAAACACTTGTCAGGGATATGCTCATGAATCATGTTGGGCACGTGGCCAGGGCTGGGCATTATATGGCTATACAATGATGTATCGTGAGACCGGGCAAGAGAAATATCTGCAACATGCTACGAATGTGGCTAGATTTATTATGAATCATCCTCGTTTGCCTGAAGATAAAATTCCATATTGGGATTTTGATGCTCCTGATATTCCCAATGAACTTCGTGATGCTTCTGCGGGAGCATTAATGGCCTCGGCTTTCATCGAACTTAGCCAGTATACTGAAGGTGATTTCTCAAAACAATGTCTTTCTGTAGCCGAAACGCAGTTGAAGACTTTGTCATCGCCGGAATACTTGGCTGAGCCTGGTACAAATTGTAATTTTATTCTGAAACATTCAGTAGGTAATAATCCAGGTAAGGCAGAGGTTGATGTACCATTAACCTACGCCGATTATTATTATGTTGAAGCTTTAGTACGTTATAAAAGAGATATTTTAAAAGAAAAACTTCATTAAAAACTTCATTTTAAATGATACAAAGATTATCTTTCTGGATAATGATGATTGTCTGTTCGGTGATGGTGAGTGGGCAAGAATATGACGGATATTACACAAATCCTATCCTGCCTTCGGGTGCTGATCCGTGGGTTGTAAAACATGAAGGATGGTATTATTATTGCTGCGGGGTGCCGGGTGGCATCGGAGTTTCCCGTTCTCGTGATTTGCATAAGATAAATCCTCCTGTACGTGTTTGGAAGGCACCGGAAAAAGGGCAATGGAATTCGACTTGTATTTGGGCACCCGAACTTCATTTCTGGAAAGGTAAATGGTATATTTTTTATGCGGGCGGATATAGCGGTCCTCCTTTTATTCACCAAAAGACGGGCGTGTTGGAATCTGTTACATCAGACGCAATGGGCGAGTATATCGACAAAGGAATGCTGTTTACGGGGGATGTTTTGGGAGACTGGAAAAACAATCGCTGGGCGATTGATATGACTTTGTTGGAGCATAAGGGACAATTGTATGCTGTCTGGTCCGGTTGGGAGAATAGTGAACCGACTGACAAAACTCAGCAACATCTTTATATCGCAAAAATGGAGAATCCTTGGACAATGGCTTCCGGAAGAGTAAAAATATCATCGCCGGACCGCTATTATGAACAAGGAGAGTTGCCATTGAATGAGGGACCGCAGATTTTAAAACACGGGAAAGATGTGTTTGTTGTTTATTCCTGCGGGCAATCATGGCTGGATACATATAAACTTTCTTATTTGCGTCTGAAGGACCCGGACGCAGATTTGTTAGATCCGAAAAGCTGGATTAAAAGTGATAAACCTGTATTTGAAGGTACCGATCAAGTATTTGGGGTAGGGCATGCCAGTTTTACAACTTCTCCTGATGACAGAACATTATATTTATTACCATACGAAAAAAGAGAGAACACCTGGTTGGAAACGTGATATCCGTCTACAGAAGTTCACTTTTGATGCATCTGGCGTTCCATGTTTTGGGAAGCCGCTTCCGGTAAGCGAGAAACTTCCTTTGCCTTCAGGCACTGCTCATCCTGTAAAAGTTAAGCCGATGAGTGAGCTGGAAAAAGACTTTACCCAATTGTCTTCGACTGCCCGACCTTATACATATTGGTTCTGGATGAATGGAAATATCACAAAGGAAGGCATTACAAAGGATCTGGAGGCGATGCATCGTATTGGGATAGGTGGTGTTTTCAATCTGGAAGGGGGAACTGGAATTCCAAAGGGGCCTGTTACTTACTTAAGTCCGGAGTGGTCGGAATTAAAAGCACATGCTATAAAAGAAGCAGCTCGTTTAGGCATTGATTATGTGATGCATAATTGTCCGGGTTGGTCGTCAAGTGGTGGTCCTTGGATTACTCCTGAGTATTCAATGCAAAAATTGACTTGGAGTGAGACTGAGGTGGCAGGCGGTAAACGGGTGGATACTTTATTACTCCGGCCGGTAACGGAATTAGGATATTATAGAGATATAGCTGTGTTAGCTTTCCCTTCTTTCAAGAATGGTAAACCTGTGGGCTTTTCTGATTGGCAGTTATTGAATAACAGTGTTTTTAATCATAGAGGGAAGATCGGTATACAAACGTATGACAAAGAACAAGTTATTCGCTTGGAAGATATTATTGACTTGACGAATCAGGTTGATTCTTTGGGACGTCTGAATTGGGAGGCACCTTTGGGAAACTGGACTGTCATCCGTTTGGGACATACTTCTACCGGAAGAAAAAACTGTGCAGCTCCGGATACAGGCGTGGGGCTTGAATGCGATAAGTTTAGCAAACAGGCGATTCAGCTTCATTTTAATAAAATGATGGATTTATTGTATCCACTAATCAAACCTTATGTTCACCAGATTCAGATAGGACTGGAGATAGATAGTTGGGAAGTCGGTATGCAAAACTGGACATCCGGATTTGAAGGTGAGTTTTGTGAAAGGACCGGATATGATTTGATTAAATATTTGCCGGCTATGACAGGTAAGATTGTAGGAAGCAAAGAAATGACAGAACGTTTCTTATGGGATATTCGTCGTGTACAGGCTGACTTGTTGGCAGATAATTATTATGGTGAATTTCGGAATCTATGTAATCAATATGGGCTGGTATCCTATTGCGAACCTTATGACCGCGGACCAATGGAAGAATTACAAATAGGCTCACGGGTAGATGGAGTTATGGGAGAGTTTTGGAATGGGTTATCTGCTATTTTCCAGAACAACTTGATGATGCGGCGTACTACAAAATTGGCGTCTTCGATAGCTCATATCAACGGACAGAAAGTAGTAGGTGCCGAGGCATATACTTCTGAACCGGAGTCGGGAAGATGGCAGGAATACCCATTTGCTTTGAAGGCTGTTGGTGATAAGGCGTTTACAGAGGGGATTAATCGGATGGTGATTCATCGTTATGCAATGCAACCTCATCCGGATGCTGCTCCCGCTATGACTTTAGGCCCTTGGGGAATACATTTTGACAGAACTAATACCTGGTGGGAGCCGGGACGTGCCTGGATAGATTATCTGAACCGTTGTCAAACTCTATTGCAAGAGGGACTATTCGTAGCTGATTTTGCATACTTTACAGGTGATAATATTGTAGGATACACGAAAGTGCATAGAAGAGATTTGAATCCGGTACCACCGGAAGGATATGATTACGATTTGATGAATACGGAAACGTTATTGAATAGAGCTTGGGTAGAACGCGGGCGTTTAAGGCTTCCGGACGGAATGAATTATCGTGTATTGGTTTTACAGGAACAATCGCATATTACGTTGGGTCTATTGAGGAAACTGCGGAATATGGTGGAACAGGGATTGATAATTGTCGGTGCCCGTCCGCAACAGACCGTAGGGTTGCAATCTTATTCAGTTATTGAAGAAAAAGAGTTTGAACAACTTTGTGACGAACTATGGGGAAAGGCCGCAACTACAGTGGTGGATCGTAGCGTAGGGAAAGGTAGGATTTTCTGGGAAACCTCTTTGAACTTGGAACAAGTACTTGAGAAGATTCAGTTAAGACCTGACTTTGAAGTGATCACAGATTCAATTAGTGCCCCAATACGTTATATCCATAGGCAGATAGGAGAGGCGGATGTTTATTTTGTTGCTAACCAGCAACGGACTTCTGAAAGAGCTGATTTGTAACTTTCGTGTGAAAGGAAAGATTCCTGAGTTTTGGAATCCTATATCAGGTGAAAGAACACGGGCTATGGTATATCAAACGAATGAAGAAACCATATCGGTGCCTGTTCAACTGGAAGCGTATGGTTCTGTGTTCGTCGTCTTTCGTTCTGACCTTCCTGAACAGAAGGCTATTCGTTCTATTCATAAAGATGGGAAGTGTCTGATAGATGCTTCTGCTATATCAACTGAAGAATGGAAGCAGGCGGCATACCCTGACATAAGAGATAATTTCTCAATCTCATTATGGGTAAAACCGGAATCGGATGCTATGTTGAATACGGATAATCCAATGGGATATATATCATATCCCTTGGACAGAATATTATGCTATCTATCCGTCGGGCGGTGAACTGTTATATGGCGCAGGACATGCCACTTGTGGACTGGCTGTAGGTAGAAATGGAGTTGCGGTATGGGAGAATGAGAAAGGATATCCTGAGTTTAAAATGGGAGTGGAAAAACCTATTTCCGGTTGGAGCCATATTTGTCTGGTTTATAGGGAAGGGGCTCCGCATATTTATATCAATGGAGAGCATATAGCTTATAAGACGAAGTCTTTGCAAACAATTCATCCTGGATTGAATTTTACTACTTTAAAAGAAGGAGCTTCCTATTATAATGGGGATATGTCTGTTCCGGTGTTGTTTTCTAAAGTATTATCAGATAAGGAGATTTCTCAATTGGTAGCCAAAGGATATACAAGAAATACTGATGAGCGTATATTGGACTGGATACCTTATGCGGATACTCGCTCTCTGTTGGCATGGAGTGATGGGAATTATGAATTTGTTACATCGGACGGTATAAAAAGAGAGGTAAAGGTTGAAAAAACAGGAAGTCCGGTGATGATAAATCAGAAATGGGAGGTTAGTTTCCCGAAAGGGCTGGGAGCACCGGAAAAAATAAGTTTGCCCAAATTGTTCTCTTTGCATAGACATGAAAATGAGGGCGTTAAATATTTTTCTGGTACAGCTACTTATAAAACTAACTTTGTTGTGAAACCTTCTATGATGTCTGAGGATAGAGTTGTTTTCCTTGATTTGGGCGCAGTAGAGGTGATGGCGGAGGTGATTGTCAATGGAGTAAATAAAGGGATCTTTTGGTCCCGTCCGTATTTAATTGATGTCACTGATGTGCTGAAGCCGGGTGAAAATACATTGGAAATTAAGGTGACTAATCAATGGACGAATCGTTTGATTGGGGATGAACAGTTACCGGAGGAGAACGAGTATGTACCCGGAGGAGGAGTAAATGGAATTGCTGCTTTGAGCCGTGGGGCTATCAGAAAGCTACCGGACTGGTATAGAAATGGAGTAAATAAACCGGAAGGCGGAAGAGTGGCATTCACTACTTGGAAACATTACCGGAAAGACTCGCCATTGATAGAATCGGGGTTAATAGGTCCTGTTCGGCTGATTCCTGCGAAGAAAATAGAATTTGAATAATGGATATGATAATGTGCGAACGTATAGTAGCCAAGACATCTGTAAGAATGCTATTGAGCTTATTGCTAATCTTTGGCTCGGTGAATCCTGCTATGTCTGTGTTACGAAAAGGGGAGACATCGCTGGGGACGTCTTTTGAAAGTTATTTTCCATTGAAAGAAATACGTTTGTCAGATGGTCCTTTTCTTGATTTGCAACAAAAAGGCAAAGAATATCTTCTTTTTGGCTGAATCCTGACTCTTTGCTTCATTTTTATCGGATTGAAGCGGGATTGTCATCGAAAGCCGGACCTTATGCCGGCTGGGAGTCGCAAGACGTATGGGGAGCAGGCCCGCTTCGGGGTGGATTTCTTGGGTTCTATCTTTCTTCCGTATCGATGATGTATCAATCTACAGGCGATAGAGAGTTACTGAGACGATTGAAATATGTGCTGAAAGAATTGAAGCTATGTCAGGAAGCCGGTAAAGATGGCTTCCTGTTAGGTGTGAAAGGAGGCAGGGAACTATTCAGGAAGTAGCCTCAGGAAAGATAAAAACGAATAATCCTACGGTCAATGGTGCCTGGGCACCTGTTTATCTGATTAATAAGATGCTGCTCGGGCTTTCTGCTGCTTATACACAGTGTGACTTGAAAGAAGCGTTGCCGATATTAGTACGGTTGGCCGATTGGTTTGGTTCTCAGGTATTGGATAAGCTGACTGATGAACAGATTCAGCAATTATTGATTTGTGAACATGGTTCGATTAATGAGTCTTACGTTGAGGTTTATGAGTTGACGGGGCAAAAGCGTTTCCTTGATTGGGCCCGCCGTTTAAATGATCGGGCTATGTGGGTTCCTTTGTCTGAAGGAAAGGATGTTTTATTCGGGTGGCACGCCAATACACAGATTCCGAAATTTACGGGTTTCCATAAATATTATATGTTTACCGGTGATCGGGCCTTTCTTCTTGCGGCGACTAATTTCTGGAATATTGTGAAGCAAAACCATACTTGGGTAATAGGTGGTAACAGTACCGGAGAACATTTCTTCTCTAAAAAGGAGTTCATTGATAGGATGCTCCATATCAGCGGACCGGAAACGTGTAATTCCGTAAATATGTTACGTTTGACCGAAGCTCTGTTCATGCAGCAACCGGATGCGACTAAGGCGGCATATTATGAAAGAACTTTATTTAATCATATCTTGTCAGCCTATGACCCGGTGAAGGGTATGTGCTGCTATTTTACTTCCATGCGACCGGGGCATTATCGTATTTATGCTTCACGTGATAGCTCTTTCTGGTGCTGTGGACATACAGGGCTGGAAAGTCCGGCGAAGCTGGGTAAGTTTATTTATAGCCATAAAGTGACGAATAGGCATCAAGAAAAGGATATAAGAGTGAATCTGTTTATTCCTTCCATTCTTTCTTGGAAAGAAGAAGGAGTCGAGCTTATTCAGCAAAGCCGGATTCCGGAATCCGAACAAGTTGACCTTACATTGAATCTAAAGAAAAAGCAGAAACTGATTCTGCGCATTCGTAAACCTGATTGGACTGATAAGGCTACTTTTATAATTAATGGAGAAGAAGAACAGCCTCTGCTTGGCAGTGATGGGTATTGGATTATAGACAGAGTGTGGGAGCGGAAGAATGTGATTACACTACGACTTCCGATGCATATATATACAGAGAACTTAACAGGTACCGACCGTTATGTTGCATTATTATATGGGCCTTACGTGCTTGCCGGGCGTATGGGAAAGGAAAATCTTCCTACTACTTTTTGGGGAAAGATGAACAATACGGCTATGAATAAGATGGACATGGCAAAAGTCCCGGTATTCAGAGAACCTGTAGAACGGATTCCAACTCATGTGGAGGTTGTTTCAGGAGAACCATTGAAGTTTGGCATAAACTTGAAAGGTTTTGAGCATATAGTGCTGGAACCTTTTTATAAAGTTCATTTTGAACGTTATGCGGTATATTGGCCGATAACTCATTAGATTCTGAATGGAAATGAAGGTATAATAGAACAATAGATAAGAGGTATGAAAACGATATTAAGGACATTTGTGGGTTGTACAGCGATTTTGTTTGGTACTGCCTGTATGGGAGCAGTGAAGTATGTTCCTGAGAATATGAAGGTAGAACTATCTTTAAAGGTTCCGGGTAATAATGCTGTGAATTATAAACTGCATCCGGATAAGTTGGAGAATAGCTATTTTGATTATGAGTGGCGTTCGGATAATAAATTGCCGATAACGGTTTTTCATAAAGTTGAAGAACGGGATAGTTGTATGCGATTGACTGTACAGCTTACCGCTGCACAGGATGTTTACTTCAACTATCGTCAATTGTTGAGTACGGGCTATCGCCATGATAACTGTCAGTTTTATATGCCGGGATTTTGGTATCGCCGTAATTTGCGTTCTCCTAAAAAAGCTCCATCATTCCATACGTCGGATAGTTGGTTGGTTCGTGAAGACAGGTTGAGCGCACCACTTACGGGGATTTTTAGTGAAAAAGAAAAACGATTTATGACAGTAAATCGTTTGGATGATTTTTCTATGGATGCTTTAGCTACACATAAAGAAGGAGAGATCATTCTTTCAGGGAAGACTTCCTTGGGATTTACCGGATTTGAGAATCAACAGGGAATAGCTATGCTTTCTTTTGGTTTTCCCTATCGGGAGGCTCCTAAAAGTTATATTCGTAAATTAACATTAGCACCTGAGGTGGAGGCTTTTCAACTGATGAAGAAAGGTGAGTCGGTATTGTTGACATGGGAAATAATGGAAAGTGGTGCGGATGATTTTTCAGACTTTATACAGCATACATGGGAGCATTGTTATGATACCTATGCACCAAAACCTGTGGAGAATTCATATTCTATAGCGGATATGAAGCAAGTGCTTAGTTGCTTTTTTGTAAATAGTTTGGTCGATAATCAACCGCTGGTTTATAATTCCGGAATACATCTGAAGGTAAGTGACTGTGAAAGAAACGGTCAGGCTGAGGTTGGTTTTATCGGTCGTGTACTTCTTAATGCATTTAATGCATGGGAATACGGTTGGCAATCGAACCGGGAAGAACTGAAAGTGAACAGTACAAAGATATTTGATAGTTATTTGAAGAATGGTTTCACACAAGCGGGATTTTTCAAGGAATCCGTGAATTTTGACAAGGGATATGAGGAACCGGTCCATAGTATCCGGCGTCAGTCGGAAGGCGTCTATGCCATGTTCCATTTCTTAGCTTATGAAAAAGAGAACGGACGCCGTCATCCTGAGTGGGAGCAAAAGTTGAAAAGAATATTGGATATGTTCTTACAGTTACAGAATGTTGATGGTAGTTTCCCCCGTAAGTTTCGTGATGATTTAACTATTGTCGATCCGAGTGGGGGAAGTACCCCTTCGGCAACTTTGCCATTAGTTATGGGATATAAATATTTTAAAGATAAGCGTTATTTGGCCAGTTCCAAACGGACGGCAGACTATTTAGAGAAAGAGCTGATTTCGAAAGCTGATTATTTCTCATCTACATTGGATGCGAACTGCGAGGATAAAGAGGCTTCTCTCTATGCTGCTACCGCTACTTACTATCTTTCATTGATAACAAAGGGAGAAGAACATAGGCATTATGCCGATTTGACAAAAAAAGCGGCTTATTTTGCTTTATCCTGGTATTATTTGTGGGACGTTCCTTTCGCACCGGGACAGATGCTGGGTGATATAGGTCTTAAAACTCGTGGTTGGGGAAATGTTTCTGTGGAGAATAACCATATTGATGTTTTTGTTTTTGAGTTTGCATCTGTACTTCAATGGTTGTCAAAGGAATATGCTGAACCTCGTATGGCTGATTTTGCGGAGGTGATATCTACATCTATGCGTCAGTTGCTACCTTATGAAGGGCATTTATGCGGCATTGCAAAATCCGGTTTCTATCCGGAAGTCGTTCAGCACACTAATTGGGATTATGGTAAGAACGGAAAAGGGTACTATAATGATATCTTTGCACCGGGATGGACGGTTGCTTCTTTATGGGAGTTGTTGACTCCGGGACGTGCGGAAAGGTTCTTGCTTGATTAGGTAAACTATTGAAGAAAGTGAATACAGGTCTGTGGTTTTCTTGAAAAAGAGAAAATGCAGTAATTACCAGAAAGCATGCCACAAGGACTTGACAAATGGCTTTAAATGTTGTATATTTGTAGTCTGAGAATATAGAAGGGGGGAGACCTACCACCTCCCCCTACGGGTACTCCTCCTTCCTGAAGGAGGAGAATATTAGATACTACTGACTTATTGCTCAACCTCAAACTATGCAGGGTGTTTGTGAAACTTGAGTTATTAATGAATAAATGAGAAAAAAGATATAAAATCGAGTATGAAAATAGTGAGATATTACAACAAATATAGCTAACTGTCCTACCCTTGTACAGAGACAGGAATGATTAATATAGGCAAAAGGCTGCAATCTTTATAGGAATTGCAGCCTTTTTTGTTGTAATAAATGGATGCTAAGATTCTAAATTTCTATTTGAGAGTTTATAATAAACTTGGATACCGTTTATAATAAACGATTCGGAAATTTATTATAAACCGAATAGGGGTTTATGTAGTGAACTGTAAATTATTTTAGTCATATTGATTTTCGTGCATGGAATCTTCTTGAATTCGGGTAATTATAGCATACAATGGATCTGGTAACCTAATTATACAAGCACTTGTTTTTCTTGTCCTGTTATCCGGCCCAGTTCTCCCTATCCAGATTTCTATAACTGATCGCTTCCGCTAAATGTCCGGAAAGAATTTGCTCACTTCCTTCGAGATCGGCAATGGTGCGTGATACTTTCAATATCCTGTCATAGGCGCGGGCGGATAAATTGAGCCGATCCATTGCATTCTTTAATAAAGGTAAGCCCTTTGTCATCCGGCCGGGCAAATAGTGACAGTAATTTGCTGTTCATCTGTGCATTGCAATAGATACCGGGATATTCGGCGTAGCGCTTTTCTTGTATTTGCCGTGCTTTGATAACTCGTTCGCGGATCGTTTCACTGGATTCTCCCCTTCTCTGGTCAGATATCTTATCGAATGGTACGGGAATGATTTCTATTTGAATGTCAATCCTGTCGAGCAGCGGACCGGAAATTTTATTCAAATATTTCTGTACTTGCCCGGGACTGCATACACAAGCCTTCGTCGGATGATTATAATATCCGCAAGGGCAAGGATTCATCGAAGCTACCAGTGTAAAACTGGCCGGGTAATCGATGCTGCTTTTTATTCGGGAGATTGTGATTCTCCTGTCTTCCAATGGTTGCCGCAGTACCTCAAGTACGTTTCTATTAAACTCCGGCAGTTCATCTAGGAATAAAATTCCGTTATGCGCCAGACTTATTTCCCCCGGCTGGGGAAAACTGCCCCCGCCTACCATTGCTACTTGCGAAATCGTATGGTGCGGGTCACGGAAAGGGCGTTGAGTGATTAGGGAGGAATTGCGGTTTAATTTTCCAGCTACGGAGTGTATCTTGGTCGTTTCGAGGCTTTCACCCAACGAGAGGGGAGGGAGAATGGAAGGAAGGCGTTTGGCCATCATTGATTTTCCGCTTCCCGGCGCACCTATCATGATGAGATTGTGTCCGCCGGCAGCAGCTACCTCCAGTGCTCTTTTCACGTTTTCCTGCCCTTTCACATCTGCAAAATCAAACTCGAAAGTACTTTGATGGGCATAGAACTCTTCTCGGGTATTAACAATTGTCGGTTCTAATTCGCGTTCATTATTGAAGAACTCAATGACTTCCCTGATATTGCTGACTCCATAGACTTTTAACTGGTTAACTACGGCGGCTTCCCGCGCATTTTGTTGGGGAATGATTAATCCTTCAAAACCGTCTTCCCGTGCTTTGATGGCAATGGGAAGTGCTCCCTTGATCGGTTGTATGCTTCCGTCCAAGCTCAATTCTCCCATTAACAGGTAGCGGGAAAACTTCTCCGATGATATGGTTTCATTGGCGCCCAGCAACCCGATAGCAAGAGGCAGGTCGTAGGCCGAACCTTCTTTCCGGATATCTGCCGGCGCCATATTGACTACAATATTGGTGGTCGGCATTTTATAACCGTTGACTTGCAGTGCGGAGATGATACGTTGGTGGCTTTCTTTGACCGCTGAATCCGGAAGGCCGACGAGATAAAACATACAGCCACGCGAGCTGTTTACTTCGATTGTGATGAGTGTTGCATCAATCCCTTGAACAGCCGCTCCGAAAACTTTAATTAACACGTTTGGTTACTGGTTATTTCTTTTTTTTGTTGTCTTCCTTATCTTTTTCTTCTGCTGCGGAAACTACTTCTTCAATTTTCTTCTTCAGCTTTTCGCCTTTGAGGTCCTTTGCCAGAATCTTTCCGTCTGCTGACAGGAGTATGTTGGCCGGTATTTGCCGGATCGTATATTGTTTAGCAACTTCGGAGTTAAATCCATCGAAGTCGCACACTTGTTCCCAGTCCAGCGTGTCACGTTTAATAGCGTCTTTCCATTGCTCCTTGTTCAAGTCAAGAGAAATGCCCAACATGGCTATATATTTATTCTTTTTGTATTTTTTGTAGATTTCCCGCAGTTCGGCATTGCTGTTTTGATTGGCAATACTATCACCCCATGAAGCCCAGAAATTGATTAGCAGGTTTTTCTTTTTGAGGTTTTCCGATGTGCGGCTTATCTTTTCTCCTTTCACATTAGGGAGGCTGAAAAATGGGGCATATTTACCGATCTCTGTCTTTTCCGCTTGGGAGATGCTTTCGTTAAGACGTTCGATGTAAAGTTTGTCTTGCAATACTCCTGCCATTACTTCGATGAGTTTTTTTATTTTATTGAAGTCGGGCGAGTCTTTTTGGACGAAGTATTTATCCAATAGGTAGAGGCTGACGAATGAAGAATGATGTCCCCGGATGAACTCTTCCGCTTTCTGCTCCAATACCTTTTCAGAGGGAGTGCCCAGCCCTCGCAGATCTTCCTGGAAAGCAGTAAACTCCTGATTATATATATTCCCTTCGATATGAAGGTATTCCGGATTGCTTATATCTCCTTTAATTTTGATTTTGTTTCCTTTATCAAGATATATGGGATATTCTATTTGGTTGTTGATAAGCAGAAAAGCAGGAGTAATGGTGTCTACCGGGATGGTATAGGCGAATTTGTCGTCCTTGGTGAAGATCGTGTCTATCCGGTCGCGCAATTCGTCCATGCCGTACAGGTAAAGTGTATCTGTTCCCAATCCTTTGATTTCTCCGGTGATACTGGCTTCCTTGGAAGGCTTGCTGCAACTGAACAGGCAGATAGCTATGAGGATTAAAATGCTACTCTTTTTCATCATTTTGATTTCTTTTCTGCGAAAGTACGGTTTTTACGGATAAAAAAAAAGAAGAGGCTGTCTCAAAATGCATTGCACCCCAAAAGTTAGACAAAAAACTTTTGGGGTACAGCTTTTTTATTGCTTTTTGGAGGATTTTTATTTTTTCATTTTAGCAAAGAGAACAACGTTGTTATTGTCTTCGTTTAATGATTTCACTAACGCTTGTGTACGTTTTCGTGCTGTGCTGGGGAGATCTTTTCTTGCCAGTTCTTTCTCTAGTGTTTCTTTTAGTTGTGACGGTTCCATGTTAGAGACGTAATATCCGTTGCCGAAAGACGGCCATATCTGCATCTCCTTTGTTCCTAAAAAGTCATTGTACAAGTGGAAATAGTTGCCGTGCAGTGTCTTTTTGTCTACAATATATTTGGCAGGCTTAGTGCTTCCCCATGTGTTTTTAGACATTTGTACCGGGAAAGAAACGTCGCCTATAAAATGGCGCGGATATTCGGAATAGCCATGCCAGGGAATTTTATCTTTATTGGCATATTCGACAGTGAAACGGGCTTCCAGACGGTTTTTGGCATTGTTGTAGTGGTATAGGCTGTCTACTCGCGGGGTAGGCATAATGACCATTAGCATGACATCATAATCGGAGGTGTTGTTACCCATAAATACTTCATTACTGAAGTCTCGTGGAACGGTCAGATGTGCGGGAGCAACGAAGTTTTTGCGTTTGCCGTTAAAGTCTTGTGTCCATACTACTGCCGGCCAACCCTGAAATGGCAGTACCGTCACTGTGACTTCCGATTTCTCCGTGTCTACTCTGAATTGTCCTTTAGGAACGCGCAGGCATAATGGGATGGGGGCTTGTGGATTTCCTTTCAAATCGAATACAAGTAATTTGTCACTTTGCCAGGGTAGGATATAGATACGGTTGTGGGCCTCGTCTAACTGTTCAGCGTACGTATTTCCGTATTCGTTCGGTCCCTGGCCATAGGCGCCAATGTTGGTGATATATTTGCCGTCACGGGTGAAAAGTTTATAGGGAGTCTGTTTGTTATTACTTACCAGAATGTAATTGTCGCTGACAGTAGTACGTACCCAACCTCCTACCAGTGCTTCATCCCGATTGTCTAACTGTACCACTTGGAGTTCTTCTGTCAGATAGCTCAGGGGAATGTCTACCGTATCTTTCAGGCTTTTTAAATTACAGGAAATTAATGTTCCCGTAGGTGTTGTGACGCTCTTGGCTACGACAGGCGATAGTGCCAGTGGGTCTTTCGTTGCTTTGCTGTTGTCTGTAAAAGCAAAAATTGCTAATAAAGAACAAGCGCATAAACTGAAAATAATACTTCTGTTTTTCATACTGATATGTATTTAGTTAGTACTGTTTTTCTAATTGGCTCTGGGACAAAAGTAGGCTGAAACAAATAGAAAAACAAAAAAACAGGCGGACAAGAATGCTCTCTTGGTTGTCGCTTATATATCTGATTATTAGTAGAGTACACGCTATTTTATTATTTTGTAAGGCGGACAAAATATAAATGAGGTTGGACTAATTACTAAAATGCTTTGAGAAAACTGTCAAGGCTTATGTTTTCATCAGTGATTCCCAGCTTGTCGGTTTTGATTCGATATTTTCGTTTGGTGATAGCTGCTTTGCTGATACAATAGATGTCTGATAAATCCTGTATATTGACATTGATTTTGACGAGGCAGCAGAAGCCGATTTCTTTTTCTCCCAAAGAAGGATAGGCTTGTTGTAAGCGAACTACAAAATTGTCGAAGGCATCATTTACGACTGAAATGACTTCCGCCCACTCTGTGTTTGTTACCACTATTTTGCTGTTAGCGGCAGATTCATCCTGCTTGTCATCGGTGTGGAGGGAAGGTAGTTTATGAAAGAACGATATTCTTCTGAAAAGAGCTTCCCGCAACTCCGCTTCTTTGTTTCTCTGTCGGATTTCTTTTTCCCGCAATCCGCTTAGTTCCGCTTCCTTGTGCAATAATAGATTCTCTTGCTGCAACCGCTCTTTTTTCTCTCTTTGATAAAAGAAGAATGCGATGAACCCTACGCTTAGTAAAGCTGTGATGATTCCGAGCATCCATAGTTCGTGCTTCTGTTGCTGAAAATGAAGCTGGTATAGCTCGTTTTGCAATTTGAGCTCGTTGAATTCTCTTCTTTGTATTTCTGAATTGATGTTGCCAAGTATATTATTTTTTATTGTATTTTCCTTTTGTTTGCTGTAAAACGCTTGTTCTGGATAATCTTCTTGATTTATCAGATTGAATAAAAGAGCATTTGCTTCCATGGCAATAAATTCTGAAGTGGAGGTTGCAGCTTGCTGATAGTAATATTTGGCGGAATCTGTCTGGTTCAGGGCTGCGTATGTCCTCCCACGGAGCAATAGGTAATGGGGAATTTCGTATCGGCTGCGACGTTCATTGGATAACAGTTGGAGATACTTCAGCGCTTGCCGGTAATCTTTTCTTTCCAAACTGGTATTCAGCAGATTTTCGAATGCATAATAAATGAGGGACTGGTGGTTGGGAGAGTCTCTAAGTTCTTCTATCAACTTTTTGTACCCTTGGGTATATTTTTCATGTTGCTGCATTACTTCTATAATTTGAAGGTATAGTTGGCTTGCAGTGAAGTAGGCAAGCGTATCTTTGCTTTTACGGGTTAGCTGTCTGCTGCTATCCGCCATTGCAAGGGCTTGATTGTAGTCTTGTTTTCTGTAATATGCCGCTCTCCTTAGTCCGTATATGCGTGTCTTTAATGTATCGTTCAGTTGGTACTCTTTCAGCAACTTTCCGGTTGATAATAATGTGGAATCGGGTAGATTCTTATATAGGTAGGAAGCGCTTTGCTCTATGTGTGCTTGTAGCCATTTGGCTTGTAGGTTGCTTTGTTTGTAGCACGTGAGAGCATTTCGGAGCAGTGAGTCACCGGGGAGGCCGGTTTTCCATAGCGTTGCTTTATAAGAGAGCAAATAATAGTCTCCTTGTTCGGATAGGGATAATTGGCGGGGATGTGCTATTTGTTGCAAATAGAAGAATATACTGTCTGTTGAAACTTTTTCCATTTTCATGGCTTCTTTCAGTAGTGATGAAGGTTTGGGCTGGCAACTGCTCATAATAATGAGGCAGCTGATTAATAAACTGTAATAGTATCTACTGTGCTTTTTCATATATTCTATTCTATGATTACGAATATACTATTTTGCCGACAATAAAGAACCTTTCTTTAGGGTATTTTATTAATTAACCGTTTTCTCCGGATAAAAAAAGAATTGCCCGTCATTTATATGACAGGCAATTCTCATTATTTAAAATAGAGTGGTAATTCTATTATTTAGCGATGCTCATGAAATCTGCATTAGTGAAGTATTTTGCAAATTCCAGGTCAGTAGCTGCCTTCTTAGCTAATGAAGGATCTTTAGCAACTGCGCTCTTCAAGCTGCTTGTTACCATAGAAGAATTGTTAGTTCTAGCACCTAAAACAGCCATCAGGTAGTCTGTGTAAGCATCCGGTCTTTCTACGTTAGCCAATGTGTTTTTAGCCTTGTTGTAGTCCTTAGCAAGGATCTGTGCCAAAGCAGCACTGTTTGTTTTAGTATCACCGAATGAGTTAACTGCTCTTTCATATTGACCTTGAGCTACGTACAGGTTACCCATAGATTCGCCAAGTTCTTTAGTGCCGGCAGCTTTACCGAAGTAAGTTTCAGCAGCAGCTTTGTCACCCTTGATCAAAGAAATCAAACCTAAGTTCATGTTAACTTCAGGAGAAGCGTTAACGCTGGCAGCTTTCTTGAAATAAGATTCTGCTTTGTCAACGTTACCAGCCTGATAAGCCAATTTACCCAAGTTGTTGAAAGCACGGTAATCGTTAGGGAATTGTTTTGTAGCCTGAGTATAGATAGCTTCTTGTTTAGCAGGATCGTTAGTCAGTGTAGCAGCATACAGCAATTCTTCAACATTCAGTTCTGAAGGATTAGAAGAAGCCAGCTTAGCGATTTCTTCGTCAGACTTACCGATGATTTCGTAGTTCAAAGTCAAACGAGAACGACGCAGCTGAGGAAGGATTTCGTCAGCCAAAGTTTTGTAAACTGAAGAAATGTTCTTGATTTCTTGTTCTCTTTGTTCAGGATCCTGATACATGGACAATACGCGAAGAATCAATTCTTTATCCTGGATGTTAGATTTAGAAACCAGTTCCTGGAAACCTTCCCAGTCCTGTGCAGTATATTTAGCATCGATCGGAGCATCGATTTTTGCTTTCTTCAGGTCTTTGCTCAACATCTTAGTTGTGTTGCCTTCACGGTTTTCAGCAAGAGTAGTATTCAAGCCTACACCACCATCGGGAGAAGCGTATGCAGAAATTTCGATGTTGCTGATCTTCTTGTTAGCAGCTTCGTTTACGTTAGCAACTTCTTTGTTGAATTCTTTAGCAGTTTTCAACTCGCTTGAACGAATGTTAGCTTGTTGGATCAAGAACATGATGTTAGCATCGTGTTTTTCTTTGATGATACGTTGGAAAGCGTCTTCGCCCAATGCCGGGTTTGCGTTACCTAATGTATTGTTTACTAATTCAGAAGTAGAAATTACACCATCAGCTACTTTCACAGCAGGGATAGTAACCACTTTCTTACCGATAGTAGCTTTAAATTCGAGGTACAGTTCAGACTTAGCCATTTCAGGAACATAGTCGAAGGAAGTTTTCATTGTGTAGCTACCACCCATCTTGTAAGAGATAGTCTGGTCGTTACCTTCTACTTTTTCACCTTGGAAAGTAGCTGGTTGGCCTTTAGCTTCGCCGCCATTCCATTTCAAAACCGGAGTAACTTCTACAACCGCTTTTTTGTTGAAATACTTTTCAGGAAATTTACCATTGATGGTCGCAGGAACTTTACCACCTACTGCCTCCAGCACTTGCGGAGTAACAGTGAAGTAATCAGCTGACAATTCACCCATTTTTTTGCTGCAAGAAGAGAATAATGCAACAACCATTGCCATGAGTAAAGGCAAGTACAACTTCTTAGTCATTTTAGGTATAAATTAAATGTTTGTAATTGAAATATCGTCGTATTCACATACACCTTTCTGTCTAGTACAGAAAAAGTAACGCAAAGATATTAATTCTTAATATAATTATATAAGGATAAGGGGGCGATTTTATCATAATTTAATGAAATTAGCGCTCTTTTTCTTTCCGGTACTTGATATTTCGGGGATGATGTTCAATGATCTCACTGCGAAGCATATTACGGTCGATATGCGTGTAGATTTCGGTTGTAGCAATAGACTCATGTCCGAGCATGCATTGAATAGCCCGCAAATTGGCTCCGCCTTCCAGTAAATGAGTGGCAAAAGAGTGGCGGAAAGTGTGCGGGCTGATATTTTTGATGATACCTGCCGTTTGTGCTAATTCTTTAATCATGTGGAAGATCATAATTCGTGAAAGTCCTTTGCCTCTCCGCTGACTGACAAATACAAAATCTTCATATTCTTTTTTTACTTCGATCCGGTTACGGTCGGTGAAGTAGAGTTTTATCTCGTTAATGGCACGGGGGGAAATGGGAACAAGTCGTTGCTTGCTTCCTTTTCCTTCTACTTTGATGAAGCCTTCATCAAAATAGAGATCGGACAGCTTGAGGCTGACAAGTTCTGATACGCGAAGTCCGCAGCTATATAAGGTCTCTAATATAGCCCTGTTTCGTTGCCCTTCGGCCTTACTGCGGTCGACGGCAGAGATAATCCGGTCGATTTCTTCCACCGTCAGCACCTCAGGGAGTTTGAAGCCTATTTTGGGCCCTTCCAGCAATTCGCTGGGATCAGCCTCCAAATAATCAGCCATAAGCAGGAAACGGAAGAATGATTTGATCCCTGACAGGATACGGGCCTGCGAACGGGGATGGATACCAATATCATGTAGTCCGGCTGTAAAACGTTGGAGATCAGACAGGCACACTTCCAGAACGTTGATGCCCTCCAAGGTCAGGAAACTCATCAATTTGTCCAGGTCTGTAAGATAGGCTTCCAGCGTGTTGGGAGATAAAGACTTTTCCAGTTTGAGATACTGCTGATACTTTCTGATTATCAGTTCCTGTTGTTCCTTCTTCTTCTTTTTTTCGTTGATTTCCATTTCTTTTTTCTACCTTTGCTCCGCGAAGATAGGCTGCACCTCAGCAGAATACAAATAAATTTGTTTCTACATTCGGTTTGCACTATCTTTGTGGCTTGAAATATTGTTCTTTGGATACAAAGGTATAAAAAAAGAGGATTACGCGATGAAGATACAAATTATTAATGGCCCGAATATAAATCTGTTGGGTAAGCGTGAACCTTCTATATATGGAAGCGTTACATTTGAAGATTATTTGGCTGAACTTCGCAAAAGATACACTGACGTGGAGATCGACTATTTTCAATCGAATATTGAGGGAGAGATGATCGACTGCATACAGCAGGTAGGATTTGACGTGGACGGGATTATTCTGAATGCGGGTGCTTATACGCATACTTCCATTGCTTTGCAGGATGCTATTCGCTCTGTGACGTCTCCGGTTATCGAGGTGCATATCTCCAATGTACATAGTCGTGAGTCTTTCCGGCATGTGTCGATGATTGCTTGTGCCTGCAAAGGGGTGATTTGCGGCTTTGGACTGAACTCATATAGGTTGGCGCTGGAGGCATTGTTAGAAAATAAATAAGGTATAATATATAATAGGTAGAAAGACTATGTTATTGAAACAGACTAAGATTGTGGCTTCTATTTCGGATAGACGTTGTGATGTGGATTTTATAAAACAGCTCTTTGAAGCTGGAATGAATGTGGTGCGTATGAATACTGCGCACGCCAGCCGTGAAGGTTTTGAAGCTCTGATTGCAAATGTACGTACCGTGTCCAATCGTATTGCGATTCTAATGGATACGAAAGGACCGGAAGTCCGTACGACTGCCAATGAAGAACCGATTCCATATAAAATAGGTGAAAAAGTAAAGATTGTAGGTAATCCGGAACTTGAAACTACCCGTGAGTGTATTGCTGTTTCATATCCCAATTTCGTACACGATTTGAATATCGGTGGTACGATTTTGATTGACGATGGTGATCTGGAACTGGAAGTCATTGATAAAACCGCTGATTATTTGCTTTGTGAAGTGAAGAACGAGGCAACTTTGGGAAGCCGTAAGAGTGTAAACGTTCCGGGTGTTCGTATCAATCTTCCTTCCTTGACGGAAAAAGACCGTAACAATATCCTTTATGCTATCGAAAAGGATATTGATTTTATCGCTCACTCTTTCGTGCGCAATCGTCAGGATGTACTTGATATTCGTGCGATTCTGGATGCTCATAATAGTGACATTAAGATTATTGCCAAGATTGAAAATCAGGAAGGCGTAGATAATATTCCAGCGTGTGCTGATTCGTAAATGTATCCTGGCAAAGAAGCCGGTGATCGTTGCTACGCAAATGTTGCATACGATGATTAACAATCCTCGTCCGACTCGTGCGGAAGTTACTGACATTGCCAATGCAATTTATTATCGTACGGACGCTTTGATGTTGAGTGGTGAAACTGCTTATGGTAAGTATCCGGTGGATGCGGTGAAAACAATGACTAAGATTGCGGCTCAGGCTGAAAAAGATAAACTGGAAGAAAATGATATTCGTATCCCGTTGGATGAAAACAGTAATGATGTTACGGCTTTCCTTGCCAAGCAGGCTGTAAAAGCTACATCTAAGTTAAAGATACGTGCGATCATTACCGACAGTTATAGCGGACGTACAGCACGCAATCTAGCAGCTTTCCGTGGTAAATATCCGGTACTTGCAATTTGTTATAAGGAGAAGACTATGCGTCACCTTGCACTTTCTTATGGTGTGGAAGCGATTTATATGCCTGAACTTGCCAACGGGCAGGAGTACTATTTTGCAGCTCTGCGCCGTTTGTTGAAAGAAGGACGTTTGCATCCAACTGATATGGTGGGTTATCTGAGTAGCGGTAAAGCCGGAACGCAGACTTCTTTCCTCGAAATCAATGTCGTGGAAGATGCTTTGAAGCATGCGGAAGAGACTGTATTGCCTAATAATAACCGTTATCTGTAAAAAGAACAGGCTGTATGCAAGAGACTGAATCTATTGACGAATATATTCTGCAACATATTGATCCCGAAAGCGATTATTTGAAAGCGCTGTATCGGGATACGCACGTAAAATTGCTTCGTCCCCGTATGGCTTCCGGGCATTTGCAGGGGCGGATGTTGAAGATGTTTGTGAAGATGATTCGGCCTCGGCAGATACTGGAGATCGGGACGTATAGCGGATATTCCGCTCTTTGTCTGGCAGAAGGTTTGTCGGAGGGCGGAATGTTGCATACCTTTGAAATAAATGATGAACAAGAGGACTTTACCCGTCCGTGGCTTGAAAAATCGCCATTTGCAGATAAAATCCGTTTCTATATAGGTGATGCCTTGGAACTTGTTCCCGATTTGGGCGTTACGTTTGATCTGGCTTTTATTGACGGTGATAAACGTAAATATATTGAGTATTACGAAATGACGTTGGCTCATCTTTCCGAAGGAGGATACATGATAGCTGACAATACGTTGTGGGATGGTCATGTGCTGGAACAACCCCGTAATACGGATGCCCAGACAATCGGCATTAAGGCTTTTAATGATCTTGTAGCCAAAGATGAACGGGTGGAGAAAGTAATATTACCCTTACGTGATGGGTTAACGATTATAAGAAAAAAATAAAGGAGTAGATTTATGGAAACAACTAGACAGAATAAGATATCCCGCTTGTTGCAGAAAGAACTGAGTGAGATATTCCTGTTGCAGACAAAGGCGATGCATGGGACGTTGGTATCGGTTAGTGCTGTGCGCATTAGTCCGGATATGAGTATTGCCCGTGTTTATCTCAGTGTTTTTCCTTCTGAGAAAGCAGAAGAAATGGTGAAGAATATCAATGATAATATGAAATCCATTCGTTATGAACTGGGTACTCGTGTTCGTTATCAGCTACGTATTATCCCTGAACTGAAGTTCTTTGTGGATGATTCGTTGGATTATATCGAGAAGATTGACTCATTGCTGAAATGAAATAATTCATTGCAGAGGTGAATTTCCCCTTCTATATAGCCCGGCGTTATCTTTTTTCGAAAAAGAAACATAATGCTATTAATATCATATCCGGCATTTCTGTGTGCGGAGTGGCCCTTGCTACATTGGCGTTGATCTGTACACTCTCTGTTTTTAACGGCTTTCAGGATATGGTGGCCAGCTTTTTCACCGCTTTCGATCCGCAGTTGAAAATTGTGGTTCGTGAAGGGAAGGTTTTTGACGGGCAAGATGAACGGATTCGCGCTGTTTGTGCGCTTCCCGAAGTGGCTGTATCTACAGAAACGCTCGAAGAGAATGCAATGGTACAGTATAAAGACCGTCAGACTATGGCTGTTTTGAAGGGTGTAGAAGATAACTTTGAGGAATTGACCGAGATTGACAGTATACTTTATGGAGCCGGTGAGTTTCTCTTGCATGATTCGATTGTGAATTACGGGATTATGGGAGTGGAACTCGTGGCCACTTTAGGTACAGGATTGGAATTTGTCGATCCGCTTCAGGTTTATCTTCCCAAACGGAATGCCAAAGTAAATATGGCAAATCCCGGTGCTTCCTTTAAACGTGACTATCTTTATTCTCCCGGAGTGGTGTTTGTCGTGAATCAACAGCTGTATGATGGTAAATATATTCTTACCTCTCTTGATTTTATCCGACAACTGCTGGATTATACCACGGAGGTTTCTGCGATAGAGCTGAAATTAAAATCCGGTGCAAACGTCTCATCTGTACAATCTAAGATCGAAAAAATGTTGGGAGATGATTTTGTTGTTCAGGACCGTTATCAGCAGCAGGCGGATGTGTTCCGTATTATGGAAATTGAGAAACTGATCTCCTATCTATTTTTGACTTTTATCCTTATGATTGCCTGTTTTAATGTGATCGGTTCTCTTTCTATGCTGATACTGGATAAGAAAGATGATGTCGTAACCTTGCGCAGTTTGGGAGCCAGTGATAAACTTATATCCCGTATCTTTTTATTTGAGGGACGGCTCATCTCTCTCTTTGGTGCTATCTCCGGTATTATTCTCGGATTAATTTTATGTTTTGTCCAGCAGAAATTTGGCGTAATTTCGCTAGGTGGAGGCGGTGGTACTTTTATCGTGGACGCCTACCCTGTCAGTGTTCATGCGTGGGATGTTGTGCTTGTCTTCATAACCGTTCTGACTGTCGGATTCCTTTCTGTGTGGTATCCGGTACGCTATTTGAGTAAAAGACTTTTATAGTCGGATGCGGAACTTCTCTTGTGGAAACTTTCCTATATTTGAAAACTTTTAAAGCCTTATTATTTTTGTAATTGATGATATACTTGTATATTTGGCTCGATTTTGTTAATTGAAAAAGTAATTTGTACAACAGCTGAAGAATTTAATAGGGAAGTTAAGGCAGACATGATGCCATTCGTATTTAAAGAAGAAGGCTACCTCTATCCGATTCAGCAGGAATATTTGAACAAGAATCCGAAATTGGTACAGAATCCTAATTGGTAATTGAGTTGCCATAAATAGACATATACATATCACACTTTCCCTTAATTCCCTTATATAGGGGAAGTGTGATTTACTATACAAAACACAAAAACTGATATATAAATGATAAAAATTATTTCCTGCTAGGAAGCTTGTTATGTAGTATGGGTGCCTTTTCTCAGTCTACCGTATGGAAACATACCGGATGGGAAGCTCGCATTTCAGACAAGGGCTATTTGGAACAGATTATCTTCAAGGATAAGAAAGGTAATGACACCATTCCTTTCTTTCGTTCTGGGCAAGGTAACTGTGGTCCTTCTTTTTATGCTGAAATCAGTGGTAAAGAAATTACCGCAGCTTGGATACCTGACGGATATCTTTCTTATCGGAGTACGATAGACCAGGTGGAATGCCGTCTAACGTATCAGTCATGGAAAGGGCAGCCGGCTTTGAAAGTTACTCTTGAAAACAAAGGGAATGTACCTTTTCAACCGACAAAGGCGGGACTGAAATTGGGAATCGATACTTATATGGATAAGTATCCGGACTGGTTTGGAAAATATTTCCCAACGCTGATGCGCAATGAAAAGACACATTTCTACGGTTATCTGCAAACCCCTGCAGGACACGCTTTGGGAATTGTATCGCCACAGCCTGTAGCTTCATGGAGTGTGGCTTACAATCTGGGTTATCAAGATCCACCTCCACATTGGTTTATGGGGCACCGGATAGAGTCATTAAATCTGGATTTGATGAATGCATTACCTTTGCCCGAACGCAATCCACAAGATTTGTGGATGCTGAAACAAGGGGAGATCAAGAGCTGGACTATTGTGCTCATGGATATAAATCCGTTGGGGGAATTTGAACACGTTATACATAAGGCGACTGGCATACCGATGATCTCTATTGATCGGACGACTTATGTTCCGGGAGAAACCGCATCTTTTGAAGTTCTGTCTGGTTCTAAAGATATCAAAGTGTTGGATGATAAAGGGCAGGAGTTGAAGGTCAATATCCGGACACAGGGAGAGGGAGTAAAGCAAGTGTCGTGTGTACTGCCGGATGTCGGGTTGTATACAGTACGTGTCAGGGACAATGGAAAAGAAACAGAAGGTATTCTTTCAGTACATCATGACTGGAAATGGACTATGGAACAGGCACGTCGGAATGCTTTGAAATATCACCAGAAAGCTACTTCACACATAGAAAGTTGGTATGGCTTCCATTCTTCTTTTTATTGCTGCACAATATTTTCCGGATAAACAACTGGATAAAGCTTTACGTGATCGCTTTGATTATTTATTCGGCTTGTTACATGATCAACAAAAGATGGAGCCTAAGTACCACGCTTCACGCATACAGAATACTTCGGGGACAATAGGTTTGTTAGTAGACAAATATCAAGCTTATGGTGATATAGCCGACTTACAGAAGGCTTCTCGTTTGGCAGACTGGTTGATGAACAATTGGCAACGTGAAGATGGTGCCTATGTCAATCATCATATTATTTATACCAGCGTTATCTATGTAGCGAAAAGTATGCTGGAACTTACTTTGGTCGAACGTGAGTTAGGCAAGAAGAATACTGTATGGGCAGAGGCGGCGGAGCGCCATTATCAATCTGCCAAACGTGCTATCGACCAGTTGGTTGCTTCACAAGGTGACTTTGAAACAGAAGGAGAACTTACTTTTGAGGATGGAATGATTTCCTGTTCTGCACTTCAGATTGGAATGCTGGGATTGATGCAGAAAGACGAAAAGGTGCGTAAACATTATACAGACGCTATGTTACAAATTCTGGAGAGTCATGATTGTCTTACCCAACTGCGAGTTCCCGATGCCCGCCGGAGGGGTGGAACCATGCGTTATTGGGAAGCACAATATGACGTGCAGATGTTGCCGAATATGTTCAACTCTCCTCACGGTTGGAGCGGCTGGCGTGGTTACGCTACCTATTATGCTTATCTGCTGACAGGTGAAGAACGCTGGTTGAAAGAAACTTATAATGCGATGGGAGCTTTTTCTCATCTGATTGATTATCGTACAGGAAATCTTCGCTGGGCATTTGTTGTAGATCCGTATCTGAAAGTAAAACAGGCTTGCAGTGCTGATACACATGTGACACAAGATTCATTGAGTTTTGGAAATCCACATCCTGAACTCTATGATACACGCGAATTTATTATAGGTGAACAATATGTGAATATGGTTAGTGATTGGCAGACAATTAATACACAGGATAACGATGTGCACGAAGTATTCAAGTGTATTGCTGAATCTATGCTTACTAACGCCTTTATTGTAGAACGTCCGGATGGTTCGGTTGTCGGATACAACTGTACTATTGAAAAGCAAGGAAATAAACTGAAGGTCAAAGCAAATGAGAGGCAAATAACTAATCTTCATTGTAACTTGAAGCATCCATTCACAGTCGTGTTTGATAAAGTAGATAAGGTGCTGGAGGCAAATTATTTGGGTTGGGCATTTGGAACGGATATCTATCAATAGAATAAAAGGATATATTTTATGAATTTCAAATTCCATATGGCGGTAGGGGAATTGCTCTGCTCATCTCAAGAGAGTTCGTACATAGTTTGATCGGCAGAATGGCTGAATTATGGTGGATAATAAATAAAGGCGTAGAAAGAGAACCAGTTCTCACTCTACGCCTTTGTTATTAGATAAATTATGAATTTACTTCACTTCCCAAGTATCATTAGTCATCAACAGCTCTTGGAAATTGTGGTATTTCTTCTTGCCTTTGATTTCTTCGATTTGTTCTGTAACTGCATCATTGTAGGTCGGAGCATCTACATCGCGGATTACACCGAGTGCAATCGGGAAGTCGGGACCTTCCATCAAGGCCAGTTTCAGTTGAAGTGTATTGTCCTGGCAGTGTGCATCGTGGATAAGAATATCTTTTTCTGTGATACCGTTTTCACCGAGTTTCACTACTTTCAGTCCGAAACCTTCCTGCATTAATCCGAATTCTTTGTTTTCACCGAACAACATCGGTTTACCATGTTCCAGGTAGATCGCGTTCTTGGCACGTCCTTCTTTGGTTGCAACGCTGGCATGAGTTCCGTCGTTGAAAATAACACAGTTTTGCAGAACTTCGACAACCGAAGCACCTTTATGAGTGGCTGCTGCTTTCAATACTTCTACGGAAGCGGCACCGTCTACAGCGATACAGCGTGCAAAGAAACGTCCACGTGCGCCGAAAGCAAGTTCTGCCGGATGGAATGGGTCTTCTACTGTTCCGTAAGGAGATGATTTACTGACAAATCCACGTTCGGAAGTCGGTGAATATTGTCCCTTGGTCAAACCGTAAATGCGGTTGTTCAGCAGAATCATATTCAAGTCAATGTTACGGCGGACAGCGTGGATGAAGTGGTTACCACCAATGGCCAAGCCATCACCGTCACCGGAAATCTGCCAGATAGTAAGATTCGGATTAGCTACTTTGGCTCCTGTTGCAATAGCAGCTGCACGTCCGTGTATAGTGTGGAAGCCATACGTATTTACATAGTAAGGCAGACGGGAAGAGCAACCGATACCCGAAATTACGGCAATATCATGCGGAGCTGTTCCCAATTCGGCCATAGCCTTATGCAGTGAATTCAGGAAAGCGTGGTCACCGCATCCCGGACACCAGCGGGGCTGGCCTGATTTATAATCTTGTACGGTATATACTTTATCGCTCATCTCTTATTCCTCCAATAATTTAGTAAATGCATCTATCAATTCTCTCGTAACGAAAGGCTGTCCTTTCACTTGGTTGAACTGGCTGATGTTCAGTCCGGGCACTTTCATGCGCAGGTAACCTGCAAATTGTCCCAAGTTCTGTTCAGCTACCACGATCTTTTTATATTTACGTAATACGTCAGCCGTGTTCTTCGGTAGCGGGTTGATGTATTGGAAGTGGGCGAAAGCCACTTTCTTTCCATGTTCGCGCATATAGTCCATAGCCAGACGGAGATGGCCGTAAGTACCACCCCAGCCTACAATCAGCAAATCTGCATCTTTGTCGCCCAATACTTCGAGCTCGGGGATGTAGTTTGCAATTTTGTCCACTTTGGCTTGACGAAGGTGAACCATTTTATTGTGATTTTCCGGTTCGGTAGAGATTGCACCTGTTTCGTTACTCTTTTCAAGACCACCGATACGATGCATGAAGCCCTCTGTTCCCGGGATAGCCCAATAGCGTACACCAGTTTCTTCGTTACGTTGGTACGGGGTCCAGTTTCCTGCCATATCAGGAGTTACATACGGTGGATTGATAGCAGGATATTCATCCAAGTTAGGAAGTTTCCAGGCTGCAGAGCCGTTAGCTACAAAAGCATCAGTCAACAGTACAACCGGAGTCATGTGTTCCAAAGCGATTTTAGCTGCCATATATGCAGCATCAAAACAGTTGGTCGGTGATGTTGCAGCAATGACGGGCATCGGGCTTTCACCGTTACGTCCGTAGAGAGCTTGCAGTAAGTCGGTCTGTTCTGATTTCGTAGGAAGACCGGTAGACGGTCCGCCACGCTGTACGTTGACGATCACTAGTGGAAGTTCGCCGATAACGGCAAGGTTCATTGCCTCACTTTTCAGGCAGACGCCCGGGCCGGAAGTCGTAGTTACTGCCAGGGCACCGGCAAAAGCTGCACCGACAGCAGATGCACAACCTGCGATTTCGTCTTCGCACTGTACGGTTTTTACGCCCAGTGATTTATGTTTGGCTAATTCGTGCAGAATGTCAGTGGCCGGAGTGATAGGATAAGAACCCAAGTAGAGTTCCAGACCAGCTTTCTCGGCTGCAGCTATCAAGCCGTATGACGTTGCCTTATTACCATTAATATCTGTATAAAGTCCTTTGGATTTTGGAGCTTTGCTTTCGATCTTATAAGTAGAGACAGAAGCGTGAGTGTTGGCTCCGTAGTTGAAACCGTCGTTCAATACCTTGATGTTGGCTTCTGCAATTTCGGGCTTTTTGGCGAATTTCTCGCGCAGCATTTTCTCGGCTGCTGCCAGGTTACGGTTGAACAACCAACAAACTAACCCCAGCGCGAACATATTTTTACAACGGAGAACGGATTTGTTGTCCAGCCCTGAATCCTTCAGGCTTTCTTTACACATGGAAGAAATAGGCACTTCTAGTACTTCTTGCTTAACACCCAATTCTTCGAAAGGATTGTCAGTCTTGAATTGTGCCTTTTCTAAATCTCTGGCTTCGAATGAGTCGGAGTCGGTGATGATAAGTCCTTGCGGTTTACAGAATTTGATTTGTGTTTTTAGTGCGGAAGGATTCATTGCTACCAATACGTGACAACGGTCTCCGGGAGTGTAAACTTGCCCGGCGCCGATGTGTACTTGAAAACCGGAAACTCCGGTTAACGAACCTTGCGGAGCGCGGATGTCTGCCGGGTAATCGGGGAATGTACAGATGTCATTTCCTACCGTAGCCGACATGTTCGAGAAGATGTTGCCGGCCAGCTGCATGCCATCGCCGGAGTCGCCGGAGAAACGTACTACGACTTCCTCCAATTCTTTAACCATCATTTCGTCTGCCATAATTTTTATTACTATATTTAATTTAAAAACTATTTTTACTTTCAATTTGTGAGCGCAAAGGTCGGAAAGTTAATCGAATTATCAAAATAAATCAGTCTTTATTGTCCTATTGACGCTGAATATTTGAAGTGTCTGGAAGGAACCTTTATTTTTATTCTTGTTAAATCAACAGAAACCGTTATCTTTGCAAGCAAATTTATAACGGCCTTGTAGTTCAACGGATAGAATAGAAGTTTCCTAAACTTTAGATAGGGGTTCGATTCCCCTCGAGGCTACTACAAAGAGGAATCTATAGGAAGTTGTGTTGTAGGCTTTCATGCTGTATCAAGTTTTAAGTTTTACAATAGCTTCTTTCAAGATTAACGTCTTATAGCTTATATTTGTTTTAATAATCAATAGAAAAAGCCTCTTCCGAACATCCGGAAGAGGCTTTTTCTATTTCTGGACTTTATTATTCTTCCGTAGCTGCCGGTACTACAACTTTTTTGTTCTTCATCATGTTGTATGCAATCGGAGATGCAATGAACAGTGAAGACAATGTACCGATAACAACACCGAGAATCATTGCGAATGCGAAGCTGCGGATTGAATCACCACCGAGGATGAAGATATACAGCAACACGATCAATGTACTCAATGATGTATTGATAGTACGTGCAAGTGTAGTGTTCAAAGAGTCGTTGAACAACTGACGTTTGTCACGTTTCGGATACAGGCCGAAGAACTCGCGCACACGGTCGAAGATTACCACTTTATCATTAATAGAGTAACCGATAGCCGTCAGGATAGCACCGATAAATGTCTGGTCAATTTCCAGAGAGAACGGCAGGATGCCCCAGAACAGTGAGTAAGCACCGATAATCATAATGGTGTCACAACTCAAGGCCACAATAGAGCCGATACTGTAAGCAATGTTACGGAAACGGAGTAGGATGTACAGGCCGATAGCAAGCAATGCCAATACAACAGAGTAGATAGCACCTGTCTTAATATCGTCTGCGATACTCGGACCTACTTTCTGTGAACTTACGATACTACCACCGGTATGATTGTCACGATCGATGAAAGTTTCCAAAGAAATGTTTTGAGTCAGTACCGGTTTCAGAGTTTCATACAAGTATGATTCAATTTCTGAGTCCACGTTGTTACCTGCATCTTCGATGCGGTAGTTTGTGCTGATACGTACTGTTTTCTTATCTGTACCGATAGCGATAACACTTACGTTAGCATCACCGAACTTGCTGGCAATTAGCTCGCGTACTTGTTCCGGTTCAACCGGGTTTTCGAACTGTACCTTGAAGTTACGTCCACCGGTGAAGTCGATACTCTGACTCAAGCCACGGATTGCAAATGAGCTGATACAAACGATAATTACTGCACTGACGATAATAAGGGACTTCTTGTTCGTACCCATAAAATCGAAACGTGTATTGGTCATCAGGTTCTTTGAAATCTTAGTTGTAAATGTCAGCCCCAGCCACTTATCTTTACTCATGAAGTGTTCGTAAACCAGACGAGTCATGAACACAGCTGTAAAGAAGGATACAAGGATACCGATAATCAATGTCGTAGCAAAACCACGAATCGGACCGGTACCGAAGTTGAATAGGATGATACCTGTGATGATAGATGTCAAGTTAGAGTCAAAGATAGCCGAGAATGCGTTGGAATAACCGTCAGCAAGTGCTTTCTTCACTCCCTTACCTGCGCGAAGTTCTTCTTTTGTACGTTCATAGATAAGTACGTTCGCATCCACTGCCATACCCAGTGACAACACCATACCGGCAATACCGGACATTGTCAGCGCAGCCTGGAAGGACGAAAGGATTCCCAGTGTAAAGAAGAAGTTGAGGATCAATGCCCCATTGGCAACCATACCCGGGATGATGCCATACATAGAGCACATATAAATCATCAACAGAATCAAAGCAACAACAAATGAGAAGATACCCGCATTGATAGATTCCTGACCCAGTGACGGACCTACGATATCTTCTTGTACGATGTGAGCCGGAGCCGGCATCTTACCTGATTTCAATACGTTAGCTAAGTCCTTTGCCTGCTCCGGAGTGAAGTGACCTGTAATCTGTGAACGTCCGCCTGTGATCTCAGTGTTTACGTTCGGTGCAGAATATACATAGTTATCAAGAACGATAGCGATAGCACGACCGATATTCTGTTTGGTCAGTTGAGCCCAACGGCGTGCACCGTCAGAATTCATAGACATGCTGACAGCCGGTTTGCTGTACTGGTCGAATTCGTCTTTGGCATCTGTTACTACGTCACCTTCCAACGGAGCTTTGCCGTTGCGTTCGGTAGATTTGATTGCATACAATTCGAAAGTCTGACCTTTTTTGTCAAATTCGGAAGGAGAAACACCCCATTTCAGACGGAGGTCTTTTGGAAGTTCTGCTTTGATTTCCGGCATAGCCAGATATTTGTTAATGTCTGCAGTGTCCTTGTAGTTTGCATATCCGATAACCGGACCCTGCCCACTAGAGTTTAATTGCAGTATAGACAGCAAAGGATACTGTTTCTTGATCTCTTCCATGTTCGCAGCAGTTGCATCATCTTGTTTGGCGTCTCCTTTCAGAGCGGCAGCAAGGCTGTCGGCAGCACTTACGGCTTTCTTAGTCGGAGTTGCTTCGGTAAGAACAGCAGCTTTTGTAGTGTCTGTTGTAACAGAATCAGTAGTTGTTTCCTGAGTTAACACTGCACGCAATTTAGCGTCTGCTGACTGCATAGCCGGAAGAATTTCTTTGGCGGTATATGTTTCCCAGAATTCCAGGTTAGCCGAACCTTGAAGAAGTTTTCTCACACGTTCCGGTTCTTTGATACCCGGCAATTCTACCATGATGCGCCCCATTTTGTCTTCCAGACTTTGGATGTTCGGTTGAACGACACCAAAACGGTCGATACGGGTACGAAGAACGTTGAATGAGTTCTCAACAGCCGCTTTTACTTCTTCTCTCAATACTTTTTCAACTTCCGCATCCGTTGATTTCTGGCTAACTTTGTCTTTCAACTGTTGTGTAGCGAATAGTTCGGAAAGTTTCGCGTCCGGAGCAATTCTGTGGTATTCCTTGACAAACAGGGTAATTACATCATCCTGACTGTTGATAGCCTGTTTTGCTGCTGTTGCCAATGCGTTATTGAAAGCTTCGTCCGGCTTGTTGTCAGCCAGTGCTTTAATAACATCAGGTACAGAAACTTCAAGGATAACATTCATACCACCTTTCAGGTCCAAACCTAAACTAATCTCCATTTCACGACATTGTTTCAGCGTCCAGTTACCCAGCCAGACCTTCTCATTGGAGAGAGAGTCAAGGTAGTCTTGTTCTACTTTCATGTCGCCGTTCGCAATTTCTTTCGCCTTGTTGTTATAATGGCGTGTTACGAAGGAGAAGGAGAGGTAGAACACGCATACCAGCGTGAGTAATACCGCAAAAACCTTTACAAATCCTTTGTTTTGCATTTTACTTTTAATTTATGATGATTACTTTTTTAATTTAATTTTCAGTTAAATTCTGTCGTACACAAGTTCTTTTTGCCGCATACAAGGCTGCAAATATAGTTTTTTTTTCACATTCATGTGTAATAAGCCCTCAAATATTTGATGTTTAAGGGCTTTTTTACCGATTTATTTCATTCCTCTGTTTTTCAGCAGTGGCTCCATGCTCGGTTCTGTGCCACGGAAATTTTTGTAGAGAGTCATCGGGTCTTCGCTGTCACCCTTCTCCAACACGTTCCGACGGAACAATTCGGCGGTGTTTTTTTCGAAGATTCCATGCTCTTTGAAAGCTTCAAAGGCGTCGTTATCCAGTACGTTAGCCCACAGGTAACTGTAATAGCCGGCTGCATATCCGCCGATGATGTGATTGAAGTAAGTCACACGGTAACGTGGGGCAATTTCAGAGATAAGATTGAGCTTGTCCATAGCTTCTTTTTCGTACGAAACAGCATCTAAATTCTTTACATCTTTCAGCATGTGCAGGTTTATGTCAAGGATAGCGGCAGCCAGCAGTTCGGTAGTCATGAATCCCTGGTTGAATGTTTTCTGCTGAAGTATTTTTTCGATGATTTCATCGGGGATTACTTTACCGGTAGCATAATGCTTGGCATACATTTTCAACACTTCCGGTTCGGTTGCCCAGTGTTCGTTGATTTGAGAGGGAAGTTCTACAAAATCACGTACAACATTGGTGCCGGAAGTTCCTTTGTATTTGCATTGGGTGAGCAAGCCGTGCAGTGCATGTCCGAACTCGTGAAACAGTGTTTCCACTTCATCCATTGTGAGTAGAGAAGGGGTGTCACCTATCGGTTTGGTAAAGCTGCAAACATTGCATACTAGCGGACGGATTGGCCCACTTTGTTCGCGGTAGTTGCTCATCCATGCTCCGCCGCTTTTTCCAGGACGTGGAAAGTAGTCTACATAGAAGATACCGAGCTGGGAACCATCGGCGTCTTTTACTTCAAACACTTCTACATCAGGGTGATAAGTAGGGATATCTTCTAGCTTGCTTAGGGTGATACCATATAGTTTATTAGCTACGGCAAAAGCACCTTCGCGGACATTTTCCAATTTGAAGTAAGGTTTCGTGTCTTCTTCGGACAGGTTGTATTTCTCTTTTCTGAGTTTTTCGGTGTAGTACCACCAGTCCCATGCTTCCAGTTTTTCACCTTTGCCTTCCTTGTCCATAAGTTGCTGAAGTTCTGCGGCCTCCGATTTCGCTTTTGGCAGGGCGTAGCTCCATAGATTATTCAGGAGGTCCATTACGTTATTAGCATTTTTAGCCATGGTTTCGTCTAACACGAAGTTGGCATAGCAATCGAAGCCCAATAAGTTCGCCTTTTCCAGACGGAGGGAAATGATTTTGCTGATTACTTCTTTATTGTCGTTCTTATCGTTATTATTTCCACGGTTGATATATGCTTTATACATCTTCTCACGGAGTGGGCGGTTTTCTGAATACTGCAGGAAGGGCAGGCGGCTGGCGTTATGTAGAGTAAACAACCATTTTCCCGGTTGTCCGGCAGCTTTAGCCTCTTCGGCGGCACTTTGGCAGAACCATTCCGGCAGGCCGGCAAGGTCTTCCTGCTTGTCAACGAAAAGTTGGAAAGCATTATTCTCGTTCAATACATTGTTGCTGAAGGTGATACCGAGTGTAGAAAGTTCCTTGTTGATTTCACGGAGGCGGGCTTGTTGTTTTGTGTCGAGGTTGGCTCCGGAGCGGACAAAGCTTTTATAGGTCTTGTCTAGCAGTCGTTGTTGTTCTATTGTCAGGTTCAATGAGTCTTTTTGTTGATAGACATCGTTTATCCGTTTGAAAAGTGTCTGGTTCAAGGAAATATTATCTTCGTGTTCCGAAAGAACCGGAGCCAGTTTGATAGACAACTCGGTCAGCGAATCGGTCGTTTCTGCGTCTGTCATATTGAAAAAGATAGCACTGACACGGTCTAAAATGGGAGCACTGTTGTCCAGCGCTACGATTGTATTTTCAAATGTTGGAACTTCCGGGCTCTCGATGATAGCCTCGATGTTCTGATTTTGTTCTTCGATACCTTTCAGGAAGGCGGGTTCGTAATGTTCCAGTTTAATCTTATCGAAAGAAGGAACACCATACTCTGTTTGAAACTCTGTAAAGAAAGGATTACTTTCTGTTTTTGTAGTACAGGAGTACATCATGCAACTTGCAGCTAAAATGGTTAGTGTTTTTTTAATCATCATAAGTGTTTTATATTAGAGTTTACAGTTCTTATCGCTTGCTGATATGGCACCAGATAGGATAGTGGTCCGAAGCCTTTATAGATCGGTCTACGGTGCAGTTATAAGCTTTCAGGTTAGGGCTTATCAGGATATTGTCGATACGGAAATAGAATTTGTTCTGATTATACGAGATTCCTAATCCTTTGCCGGATTGGGTAAATGCGTCGTCCAATTTTTGAGTCAGGATACGGTGAGTATACGAGATAGAGCCGTCGTTGAAATCACCACACGCTATAATAGTCGGATATTTGCTTTCTGTAATGGCTTTGTTTACGGAGTCTGCCTGCGAAGCGCGGATGGCTGACGCTTCCGCTAATTTTTTGACCAGTTGCCGAAGTCCGGTTTTGACCTTCTTGGCGTTCGGGTCCTTAATCATATCCTCATACATTCCCCGGTCTTCCTTGGTAAGTTTGTTGGACTCCAAATGGTTGTTAATCAGAGTGACTGTGTCATTATTCACTGCCAGCACATATTTGACGGAACCATTGTATGTACTTTCATAATCAATGGGAGATACTGAAAGTATGGGATATTTAGAAAAACAGGCAAGCTGTACGTCGCTTCTGTTTTGTCGGCGAACGGAATAATAGGGATATGCTTTCAATGCTTTTTTGATGTCTGCTTCTGTCAGATATTTCTTATTCTGCGCTGCATTATATTCTTGCAAACAGATAATATCTGCTTTGCTGTTAACCAGGTATGATAAGATTGGATTCTTTCCGTCTTTCTTTTCCAAATTGCTGAAATTCATTACATTATAAGAAAGAATTTTTATACTTCCTTCCGGGATTGTCTTGGTAGTGGAATTGAAAGGAATATAGGTCCTTATCTGCGGAAAGCAAACCAAAAAACCGATTAGCGGTACTAAAGCATACCGGTAATTGATGAATACCCAGAAAATGATAAAAGCGATATTGATTACCAAAAATAGTGGAAATGCAAGCCCCAGTCCGGAGGAAAGCGGATTCAATTTCGGATTAAGATAAGGACTGTAAGCGCTCAATATCAGCGTTCCTACGAAGAAAGCGTTGATAGCTAATATCAGATATGCGACAATTTTGCCAATATGTTCCATCTTATTATCTTTTGCTTGCATCGAACAAGCTTTTCTTTTCCTCCGTCGTCAGACTGTCGTAACCGGATTTTTTCAATTTATCCAGAATGCGGTCTATTTCGTCGAACTGTGCTTTTTTATGGGCGTTGTAATCATAATCTTTTTCACGACTGGTCGTGCCTCCTCCGTAATGTACTTTCATTTTGGGTTTGTGTTTCCATGTCTTTTTCTGGAATAGAGAGATAAAAGCGTCCAGAAGCCAGTTGATCCATGCGGTCAGATCCGCCCCTTTGCTTAGGCTGGCGGCAAACCAAAGTCCGGCAAGAGCACCGCCCAAGTGAGCGATATGTCCTCCGGCATTGCTTGACGTGATAGATAATATGTCAATTCCTATAACAACGAGTGCCAGATATTTGAGACGGATTGCGCCGAAAAGAAAGAGTTGTACCCGGTAATTGGGCTCACGGTAAGCAGTGGCAGCCACAATCGCCAAGACGGAAGCCGAAGCTCCTACTAGTGTAGAAACTGCTACTTCCTGATTGAACAAAGGAAATACATTGTAAGCAACCATATATAATAAACCTCCGAGGATACCTCCCAATATGTACAAACCTCTTAAATGCTTTGCTGAAAAAAAGTGTAGAAACAAGCTTCCGAACCAATACAACCAGAGCATATTGAATAGGATATGCAGAAGACCGGCGTGCATGAACATATAAGTGATAATCGACCATGGTTGATGAAAGAACCGAATAAAGGAAGCCGGTAAAGCGAATATGCCGAATATATCGGGTATACTGTGCTGAAATAGTTGCAAGAAAACATTGATTAACGTGCCAATGATAAAAATGCTTACGTTAATGTAAATCAGCTGGATAAATATATTCCCTCTTCTGAATGTCTCTTTTAAATCAGTTATAATATGTCCCATTGTTTTTACTTTTTTTTCTCCAATACAAAATCAGAATAAGCCCGAATAGCATTCCACCCAAGTGAGCAAAATGAGCTACATTATCTCCGGCACTGTTGGCTAGTCCTGCCCATAACTCAATCGCAGCATATCCGATAACGAAGAATTTAGCCTTGATAGGGAAAGGCAGCGGGAAGATAAACAGTTGGTTGTTGGGATACAACATTCCGAATGCCAGCAAAATGGCGTAAACGGCTCCTGAAGCACCTACGGTAGTCATCATGTTGAGATACTGGTCCATAGAAATGATGCCGTAACCTATTAAGTTCACTTCCGTGTGTTGGCTCAGTTCCGTTATGTACTGAATATATTGAACCCCTTCCTGAATGAGTCCTGCACCGATACCGCAAAGGATATAGTAAAACAGGAAACGTTTGGGGCCCCAGGTTTGTTCGAGAATCGGTCCGAACATGAAAACGGCAAACATATTAAAAAATATATGGCTGAACCCGCCATGCATAAACATGTACGTGATGAGCTGTGCCGGATTGAAATCACTTGCGAGGAAAAAATGTAATCCTAGATAATTAGCTAAATCTATACCGTAACGTTGGGCTACAAGCGTTCCGAAAAATACTAATACATTGATAATTATCAGGTTTTTAGTTACAGTTGGCATCATTTTAAATTCTGAATATTTAGATACTAGATGCAAAAGTACGAATAAATTCTGTTTTAAAGCATGAAAAAGACTTCCTATTAGCTCTTTTTCAATAATTTGCTGCGTTTTTTTTATGTTTTTATTTGATATGTTGTTTTGTTCGGCTATATTTGTGGAATTAATCCCTTGTAGGATAATCTTTTGTGTAACATATATATTAATTAATCATTTTACGTATTATGAATAAGTCTGAACTTATTAGCGCAATGGCTGCTGAATCTCAAATGAGCAAAGCCGATGCAAAAAAAGCACTTGATGCTTTTATCACTTCAGTTACTAATGCTATGAAAGCTGGCGATAAAGTATCTCTCGTTGGTTTTGGTACTTTCTCTGTAAGCGAAAGAGCTGAAAGAACTGGTATTAACCCTTCTACAAAGGCAACTATTACTATTCCTGCAAAGAAAGTAGCTAAGTTTAAAGCTGGTGCTGAATTGTCTGCAGCTGTTGAATAAGATATCATAGTTGAAAGAAATTAGAAAGAGGAGACGTATACGTCTCCTTTTTTTGTATCTTTGCGCGCAAGAAACAACTTGATTATGAAGATAGAAGATAAACTTGTAGCGTCCGTCATTAGCGGACTGAAAGCACTCTACAGTCAGGAAGTCCCTGAAAAAATGGTGCAAATTCAAAAGACCAAAAAAGAATTTGAAGGACATCTGACGCTGGTCGTGTTCCCTTTTCTGAAAATGTCAAGAAAAGGACCGGAACAGACGGCGCAGGAAATCGGTGAATATCTGAAGGTGAACGAACCGGCAGTAGCAGCTTTTAATGTGATAAAAGGTTTCCTGAATTTGACTATCGCATCGGCTACGTGGATCGATTTGCTGAATGAAATTCAGGCTGACGAACAATATGGTCTGGTGAAAGCTACCGAAACTTCGCCATTGGTGATGATTGAGTATTCTTCTCCGAATACGAACAAACCTCTTCATTTAGGTCATGTGCGTAATAACCTTTTAGGTAACGCATTGGCTAACATTGTGGCGGCAAATGGTAATAAGGTAGTAAAAACAAATATCGTAAACGATCGTGGTATCCATATCTGTAAATCCATGCTGGCATGGAAGAAATATGGAAACGGTGAAACCCCGGAAACTTCCGGCAAAAAAGGTGACCACCTCGTTGGCGATTATTATGTATCTTTCGATAAGCATTATAAAGCGGAGGTAAAGGAACTTATGACTGAGTTTGCGGCACAGGGAATGAGTGAGGATGAAGCTAAGGCGAAAGCGGAAGCTGCTTCTCCCTTGATGCAGGAAGCTCGTGAAATGTTGGTGAAGTGGGAAGCCGGTGACCCGGAAATACGCGGATTGTGGGAAATGATGAATAACTGGGTGTATGCCGGATTTGATGAAACTTACCGGAAAATGGGTGTCAGCTTCGACAAGATATATTATGAATCCAACACTTATCTCGAAGGGAAGGAGAAGGTTATGGAAGGGCTGGAAAAAGGTTTCTTTTTCAAAAAAGAGGACGGATCTGTTTGGGCGGATCTGACTGCTGAAGGTTTGGATCATAAGTTGCTTCTTCGTGGCGATGGTACATCTGTTTATATGACGCAAGATATCGGTACAGCTAAACTTCGCTTTGCAGACTATCCTATTGACAAGATGATTTATGTAGTAGGTAATGAGCAAAACTATCATTTTCAGGTGCTTTCTATTCTGCTTGACAAACTCGGTTTTGAGTGGGGCAAGAGCCTGGTTCACTTCTCTTATGGAATGGTAGAGTTGCCGGAGGGCAAGATGAAATCTCGTGAAGGTACGGTGGTGGATGCTGATGACCTGATGGCCGAAATGATTGCGACAGCCAAAGAAACCTCTCAGGAATTGGGCAAACTGGACGGCTTGACACAAGAAGAGGCGGACGATATTGCACGTATCGTCGGTTTGGGTGCATTGAAATATTTCATTCTGAAAGTGGATGCCCGTAAAAATATGACGTTCAATCCGAAAGAGTCTATCGACTTCAATGGTAATACAGGCCCGTTTATTCAATATACTTATGCCCGTATTCAGTCTGTGCTTCGTAAAGCTGCCGAATCGGGTATTGTGGTTCCCGGACAGATTCCTGCTGGTATTGAATTGAGCGAAAAAGAAGAGGGGCTGATTCAAATGGTTGCCGACTTTGCTGCTGTTGTCAAGCAGGCAGGGGAAGATTACAGCCCGTCTATTATTGCGAATTATACTTATGATTTGGTGAAAGAATACAACCAGTTCTACCATGACTTCAGTATTTTGCGCGAAGAGAACGAAGCGGTGAAAGTGTTCCGTATCGCTCTGTCGGCTAATGTGGCCAAAGTCGTGCGTTTGGGTATGAGTTTACTGGGTATTGAAGTACCTTCTAGAATGTAAGACATTCTCTGAACAAAATATCTTTCTACGGGGTTTCTTCATTATGTATATAATGAAAGGAATCCCGTTAGATCATTTTATAAATATGTTGCGTGTCATATGATTCCCCTCTCTCTTTGTTTGATAGAGTGTATACCGATAGGGGATTTAAGGTAGGATAAAGTAAAAAAAAGGCAGACAAAGTTCAAGCCTTGCCTGCCCGATTCTGTTTCTTATGCTGATAATTGTTATTTCTTAGGATACTTATACCAGTCTTTAGCTTGTGCACCATTAGATTTAACCCATGTCGCAAACTTCGGATACGATTCGTCTATTCTTATACCTTCCTCGGGGATCGGGAATTCACTAACCGGCATATTGAGTGCAAACGGCATCAGATCTATTGAAACATAATATAAATCTTCTTCTGGCCTGGATACGTCTTTTCCTGTTCCTAATAATGAAAGATCGGCTTTATCAGTAGGAGGATATTTTACCAAGTGTACTTCTCTACCTCTGGCTTGGCCAGATCCTACGAAGATAAACGGATTGTAAGGTGGCAATATACTTTTCGAAGTAACATCATTTACTTGGATAGTTACAGTGTATTTCCTGGCTTCTTCTTCTTTATTATCAAATATTGCCATATTATCAAATAGCAAGATTGTAGGATGTGATTGACCAGCCTCTGTTTCTCCGGGCATATATTGGGATTTGGGCGCATACGAAGGGCTTTCAATAGTAACTTTGCTAATATCGCTATTAGTAATGTTATGCAATTGATAACCAAAACCATTCACTAAATAACCTCCACGATGTAATGGAGTGAACTCGTCAACAACCTTATAGATACGATTAGTCAGTATTGATTTATATACTTTACTGGTATATCGTATCATTACGTCATTCATATCGTAATCTCCCTGCTCCGGCCATAAGTCTTCGAATGTCAATATCCCGGAATAAGAAGTATAGTTGTCTTCATCAGTTGGACCTTCCGGATCTGTTGGTAACTCGGGAATTACACCTTCATCAATAGCATCTTTTTCGGCTATGTGAACATAGAAAATTGCATCACAGTAATCGAGGTCTATGTTGTCCTCAAATCCGATAGCAACAATCTGATTAGATTTACTGTCTCGCAACGATATGGTTCTTTGTCTTTGTACGCCATCCTTTCCCGGTTCATTCAAAATTGTGGTGGAGTATCGAGGGCCCATTCCTTTTACGAGATCGCCTTGTGAATCTCCGTTTGAAGGTGTGCTTCTGAATCCCATACCTTGCAGATACCAGCCAATAGTGACGCCCTTAGGAAATTTGTCTTCAAATTTTCCCGTGTCTTCATTCCAGTATTTTAGTTTAACTTCATCACCACAGACTAAAGCTCCTACTCCGGCTGTTTTATAAATAGGAGAAGCATTTGGGAATGCTAATATCCTTTTGATGTTTCTATGGTCGGTATTTCGCTGGTCGGATAAGTGTAATACCCTACTGTATTATACCATGCGGCACTACTGTTAACAAATACTAGACTAACTTCTGTATCTTTAGTGATAGGGATATCTGATATCATATCACCATTAAAGAACTCAGGATAGTTATCATGAATGTTCCTTCCTCCCGCTTTGTCGAAGATGCTTTTTATATTATAAAGTACATCAGCAGGAGGAATATTCTTTTCTTTTGATAAGTTATTGGGACGTCCGTTGTCATCCCAGTCCATACCAGGCAGCAGTGTCCAGACATCCAAATATTTGTGCTGATTGGCTGTTGCCCCTCTGCTTATCGGGGTTGATGCTTTTTTCAAGCAGGGACTTAACATAGTCATTTTGGTTGAAAGAAATACGATGATCGGCGTTAATTGTTAGTTTTACCGGAGATGCTGTACCTAGATAGTCGGATGATAGCCATACTTCTGAGATATCAGCCGGTATACTTATTCCATCTTCACTAAATTTACCATGTTTGTCAGTTGCAGCCCGATAAAAGGGTTCTACTTCTTTTTTTTTCTTCCAACTACCATCTTTGTCATTTACTTCGATCGGATCTTGGTCATAAATCTCAAAAAGAACCGTATATTCTTCCTTAAAGCCATAGTCAATATCTAAGGCTAAACTTTGATTCATGTCGAAATCAAAGAACTGTTCTTTGGGAATCTTCTCGGGTTCTTGAAATAAATCACGTTCATTGTCTACACAACTACATATCAATGGGATACAAAATATGCCCATTAATGTCTTTACAAATATTGTTTGTTTCATATGTTAATGAAATATAAAGATATTAATGGGCAAATATAGAAATAAACCGAAAGCTTTCCAAAAGATATTTACTTCTTTTTTGCAAATTTCTTTTTTGGTGCTGAGGTAACACCTTTCTCGTCCTGTATCCTGATTAATTCCATGCAACTATGCAGGCTTAAATCTTGTGGGACAATATCTTTAGGAATCTTATAGTTATTACCTTTATATGCTATATATGGTCCGTAACGACCATTCAGAATTTCCAATTCTGGTTCTTCTGCGAACTTCTTGATGTGGCGTTCGGCTTCCTTTGTGCGTTTCTCTAGAATCAGTTGTTCCGCCTCTTCTAAAGTAATTTCCATGGGATCCATCGTTTTCGGGAGCGATACATACACCTTATTATGTAGTACATACGGACCGAAACGACCAATACCTACACTGACTGTCTTTCCTTCATATTCGCCTAACGTACGGGGCAGCTTGAACAATTCCAGCACTTCTTCCAATGTGATCGTTTCTATGGACTGACCTTTTTTCATTTGTGCAAAACGTGGCTTTTCTTCATCTTCCGCCGTACCGATTTGCGCCATAGGACCAAAACGTCCGATTTTTACCGAAACAGGTTTACCTGTTTCCGGTTCCTCACCCAAAATACGTTCGCCTACTTTATGTTCAGTCTTTATTGCCAAAGTGTTTTCTACTGACGGGTGGAATTGGTCGTAGAAGGTTTTCAGAATTGAAGTCCATTTCACTTCTCCTTCGGCAATTTCATCGAACTCTTTTTCTACACTAGCTGTAAAGTTATAATCCAGAATATCAGGGAAATATTCGGTGAGGAAATCATTTACTACCGTTCCGGTATCCGTAGGGAATAACTTGGCCTTTTCTGTTCCGGTAATTTCAGTATGATTTTCGTCTTTGACTTGTTGGTCTTTTAATGTCAGCACATTGAACATCCGTTCTTCTCCGTCTTTATTGCCTTTTTCCACATATTCGCGATTCTGAATCGTGGAAATGGTAGGCGCATACGTAGATGGGCGACCGATTCCCAGCTCCTCCAATTTACGTACAAGACTTGCTTCGGTATAGCGCGGTGGGCGTTGGGTAAAACGTTCGGTTGCAACGATAGGACCGTGTTCCAGTTTCTGACCTTTTTTTCAGAGGAGGCAACAGATTACTTTCATCCTCTTGTTCATTTTCATCGTCATAAGATTCACGGTATACACGCAAGAATCCATCGAATTTAATAACTTCACCGATAGCTGTAAAGACTTCACTACTACTGCTAATTGATATTGTAACAGTTGTCTTTTCCAGTTCTGCATCTGCCATTTGTGAGGCAATGGTACGTTTCCATATCAAGTCGTACAGTTTTTTTTCCTGCGCTGTCCCTTCGATGGACTGGTTTTCCATATAGGTAGGACGGATTGCTTCATGTGCCTCCTGTGCCCCTTTGGTTTTCGTTTCAAAGTGACGAGGATGCACATAACGTTCACCCATCATTTTGATGATAGCATCCTTACTGCCTATGGTTGCAAATTCTGACAAGTTCACGGAGTCGGTACGCATATAGGTGATAAATCCCGATTCGTACAAACGTTGGGCAATCATCATAGTTTGCGCCACCGTATAGCCTAATTTGCGTGCAGCTTCCTGTTGCAATGTCGAAGTTGTGAACGGAGCAGGAGGTGTTTTCTTTAACGGACGGGTAGTAATATCTTCGATAGCAAAATTAGCTCCTTTACATGCGTTGAGGAATGCTTCAGCTTCTTTCTTCGTTTTGATACGGTGGGCCAGTTCGGCTTTCATCTCCACTAGTTTCCCATCAGTGTCGGGCACAAGGAAAACGGCGGTCACACGGTAAGCTGCTTCCGATTTGAAAGCATGGATTTCGCGTTCGCGCTCAACAATCAGTCGAACGGCAACCGATTGTACACGTCCTGCCGAAAGCGCCGGTTTCACTTTTCTCCAAAGTACAGGAGACAGTTCAAAACCTACGATACGGTCCAGAATACGTCGTGCTTGCTGTGCATTCACGAGGTTAATGTCAATATCACGTGGTTGTTCGATTGCTTTTAAGATAGCACTTTTCGTAATTTCATGAAATACGATTCGTTTTGTGTTTTCCGGTTTTAGTTTTAAGACCTCATACAGATGCCAGGCGATAGCCTCTCCCTCGCGGTCCTCATCGGATGCGAGCCATACGGTTTCTGCCTCTTTCGCTTCTGCTTTCAGTGTGCTAACCAGAGCCTTTTTGTCTGCCGGAATTTCATAATTGGGTTTAAAATTCTTCTCTACGTCGATACTGAACTCTTTTTTCTTCAGATCGCGTATATGTCCGTAACTTGAAAGGACTTTGAAATCTTTCCCAAGAAACTTTTCAATCGTTTTTGCTTTTGCCGGAGACTCGACAATGACAAGGTTTTTCTGCATAATTCTTTCTTTTATAATGGCTTGTACCACAATATTTGGGCACAAAAGTAAAAAAAAAGATTCTCCCTACCTTATAATATAAGGAGAATCTAATGTTTTTTAGTAAAATAACGTCAGCCCGATATAAATCAGTTATAACTATAAATTTTCTTTTTCAGCGTATAGGAGTATTCGTAGAAGGTGGAAGAACATACCAACGGTTATGCTAAATTCATGTTTAAATAGGTTCGAAATTAATTTGTATTTTATATATGGAAGAAAAAGTACTTTACTTATAATTAGAATTTGAAATAAAATATGTTAAATTAATAATCTGCTTCATTTGAAGTAAGGTCAACAATTAATGGATTTGTTGGCTTTTAACAATACTGCAAAGTTAGATGAGGTGTGGAAAACTGATGTGCAATATTTTCCAAATAAGGTGCACGAAATGCTATAAAACGCTTTTTGATAGTACAGGCAGCCACTTTCGAAGTTATAGATAAATATGTTTACATTCACTAGGAAAACCTATCGGATAAAATAAAATGTTGGTTAGTATAGATTAATATCTGTATATTCTACGTACATTTGTCTCATTAGTATTTTAGTTTTCGTTTAACAACTGTTGAGCTGTCGATTTACATATGTTGAACTATCGTTTGACAGTTGTTGAACGAAAACTGACTAGACGATGAAGTAAATAGTATATGGGGATGAAAAGAATAATCTTCCCCAATGAAAAACAAATGAGTAATGAGTGTTAATTATGATCTTTACGAAACATCTAATCCTGACAAGGAAGGGGAAGTGTTGCCTTTACATGCACGTGTACTATTGAAGGGTAGTTATACTGCCGAAGAATTTGCAGATCAAGTTGTAGCATTTCAGCATATGCCTCATGCGCAAGTGGTGGGTATCATAGAAGCTATCTCGAAAGAATTACAGCATTTGCTTTTGAAAGGATTTTCCGTTGAATTGGGTGATATTGGCTATTTTACTCTTTCTTTGAGTGTGGACAAAGAAGTGACTGAGCCAAAAGACTTGCGTTCACCAGCAGTATCTCTTAAAGACATTAATTTGAGAATAAACCGTCAGTTTAAGAAGGATATTGAGAGTGAATTGGTATTGCAACGTTATCATTCTCCCTTTCGTGTGAAGAATCCGTGTATTAACCGACAGGATTATGCTTCACTTGTCGGAAAGACAAAAACACAGGCATTGAAAGATATAAATGCTTTTATTGGGCAAGGTATTTTGAGGAAGTATGGGACAGGACGTTCGGTGGTCTATATAAAGGCTAAATAAAATAATAAAAGAATTTTTGCGATAGATTAGAAAGATAAAATCTGATTGATAAAACTAGTTCCGGCTTAATCTATTACACACGTCAATGTAGTCAGATTAAGCCGGAACTGATTTTAACTCTTTAATAAAGAGTACATCTATATTCTATCACTCTTTACTCTTGCATAATAACTTCTCCTACGACCTTGATTAATTTGAGTTCTTCCTGATATGCATCCTGAAATAGTTGCCAGATCATAACTCCGCCAAAATCATTATCCATTACATACTGGCATTTTTTCCGGATAGTTGGTCGTCCATTATAATATGTTTTACCGAATTGGTCAGCATCGGCTATTTCTTTTACATCATACGTCTTTCCGAAATGAGTAAGTATTCCATTAAAGCGGATAGCTCCTACTTCATCCTTATTGACATCATTGTCCCATGAATAGCCATAGAATGGCAGACCGCCGACAATCTTTGATTTTGGAGCTTGGAACTTGGTTATCCAGTAGTTCATATCATTTACAAAATCGTTGTAAGAGGCATGTTGTCCCGGTGTGGACGAGTTTCCCATTACCCTGTCATAGCTCATAATATTGATATAATCAAAGTACTCCTGCCATTTAGTGGTATAGTCTTTCCAGCAGATTACAGCACAAGTCATTAACATATCGGCACTTTTGGCTTCGTGTAAAGCTTCGGCGAAAGCTACGAGTGAGTTCGTGTTCCAGTGGTTATAATCTTCGTAGTCAATATCAAATCCGTCGAGCTGGTTGGCTTGGGTGAAATTCACAATGTTGGAAACTAATGCGCTTCTTGTTTCTGCATTGTCGATAGCAGCTGCAAATTCACCATTACTGTTTTTGTTAAGAGAAATCAGCACCTTTACCCCGTGCTCCTTTGCTTTTGTACGGATTTGGCGTAGTTTATTTTCTGGTACCTTGTCTGTATTTAGCGTACCGTCCGATTTCACATGTGCGAAACTTACGTTGATGTGTGTCAGATACTCCCAGTGAATATTATCGAATTGCACATCAAAATCAAAGTCATGTGCAGGCAAATAACCGATAACGACCTTATGTGATGTCTCTGGCTCTTCCTGTAATTCAGGAAGCAGAACCGTATATTCGGAGGTTAGCTGATTGCCGCTGCTTGTCACGGTGAACTGTTGTTCTGTTTCCCAACGTTTCACTTTCTGGGGATCGGGGGAGATACTTGCTCCCCCTGATAATTGATAATTGACTCCTGTGATTGCCTTTCTGTTTGTAATACCACTGATACGGATTACTTTGTTTTCATCATTGATGTTTCCTCTGTAATAAGTACCACCGCATTGTAATGTGAATTGTGCGATTTTGGCTTCCGGTTTGCCGGCTATTGCTTCCGAGTCGTTGCAACTTATACATACGGAAGTTATCAGCATAAATATAATTTGTAGTAATATCTTCATTTTCTTTCTTTTTGAGTGATTAATTGTTATTCGTCTCCCCATTCTATTGGAGCGGTGTATTCCCACCAGTCGTAGGTAGCTGTTCCTTTAGCTACCCCCAGAATGATTTGGGCGTTAGTCCCATAAGCTACTCCGGTGTAGGAAGGGATAGAACGTAGTAGTGCTCCGTCCAGATGCCATTCCAGTTTCATGCTTCCACTGGGGGCACCTTCCAGAATGTTCATTTCCACGGTGTATTCGGACTTCTTGTTGTTGAATGGATATTGTATGACACCACCGTCGGAAGTACCGCAACGGGCATTCTCACCTTCTCCTTTGAAGAGCATCCACCGTATCTCTTTTTCTCCGTAGAGGAAGTAAAGCTGGCATTGGGCATCGTTGCTGCTTGCGCTGATGTGGAATTTGTAAGAGCCCGGTTTCATGCCCTCACGGGAGATACGGCAATTGGTTCCTTCATAGGCAAAGTTTACTGCGCCGTCTGCGAATACCGGTTTGCCGGCAGTAATAGTCCATTCGTTATCCACAAAGGAATGACGTTCCGCTTCCACTTTATTCCCTTGTTTTAGAGCGATGACTTTCACAATAGGTTCGCTTCCGGCCTGTGCCTTACTGGAGATTCGGAAGGTTGCTTTCAGTACGGACAAACCGGTGTTTTCCTGCAAGTTGATTACTATATCATCCGTTCCATTGTACTCAGTTTTTGTAAATGAATACCATTCATCTTCTTCATTTTCTTTTTCTACTATCCATTCTCCGTTGGATTCTACATGGAGTGTGACTGTTGCATCATTGTAAAGTGCACGTAGGCTTTGAGTGGTCGGAGTGAGTACAACACCTTTCTGTGTACATTCAACGTTTGCCACTTCTTTACCGTGACGGTCATATATGACTACTATCCCAGAGCGTTGTTCCCCTTTGTTTTCCAAGGCTTTCAGTGTTACCATGCCGTCGAGTGTTCCGTTTTCTCCGGATTGTATAGAGAGCCATTCGTCGCCTTCGGTGACTGCTGCCGACCAGTTCTGGTTGGATTTAACATTGAATGAGTAGGTCGTTTCTTCTTTCTCAAGCAGTAGGTCGTCTGCGTTTTCGAGCGTTAAGTAAGCTATGCCTTTTTGTATAATGCTTACCTCTTTGCCAATCCAGTAATCACTTTTGATAGTGACGGTATCTGTACGATCGTCCAATGAGGTATTGGGGGTATAGGTGATTTGTACATCATAGAGTTCATTGGCTTCGCCCTGATTCGGTGAAATAGTGCACCAGTCACTGTGATTGCTGTAAACAATCCATGGATCGGTTGATTTTACCTGGATAGAGACTGTTTCTTTACCGGAAGCGGCAATGGTGTAACTGTCCGCTGCTTTGTAGCGTAAATCTACCCATTTGATAGGTTCGTCGTCTTTACAGGACTGGACAGACCACGAGCTGATGAGGATTAGCGTACCTAGTAAAGTACGCCAATTCATTATGTTATGAACAAGTTGTTTTTTCATATATTCGTCTTTTCAATTTTTATTCAATATTGGTGACTTCGTATGAAGTGATAGTCATTGTACCTTTTTTTCCCTGCTGTTCCTGCGATAAAGCCAAAATAAGGGAAATTACCAGCCGAACCTGTTGTTTCAAAGAGATTCTCATATTCTGGCGTTGTGATGATTTGGGTCCAATCAGTTTCTCCCTCTAGCTTAATAAAGACCTCTATTTTAGCTTTTGTTTTATTATCCGGAGTAGAATAAGTGTGAGAGACCTTTAGAGCTTTTAGTTTATTCAGGTCAAATGGAGTACATTTATAGTCGTCATTCGAGCTTCCACCTCTATATTTGAAAGTCCAAGGATTGGCTCCAACCCCTAACCAAAAATTCCATCCGGGAATTGGTGAGGCAACACAATTCATATTTAAACAGCGATTATCATCCACTTCAATGTTTGAGAAGTGCCATTTGTGAATAGCTAATTTCCGAGGTTTATTGATGTAATAACGACAATTGGCATTTCCTGTTTCTTCAGTGAAAGTGATTGCACCTGTTGCTTCATCTATGGTTCCGGGAGTTCCATTTAATTCGTATGAACCTCCAGCCTGCCTTACTTCCAGAGTCGTTGCTTCTATACCTAATGTTTTATCTGTCGGAGTTAAAGAAATTACAGCTTTCCGGGTCGTGAAATAGATTTCAGATTGACTGGTTGCTGTTATATTACCGTCTATACTTTTTTCAACTTTTAGCCAATTGGCGTCAGATGATACTTGCCAATCTACGTTTGCAAGTACTTGATAAGTTTTTGTTTCTTTATCTTGACCACCGTCGAAAGTTATATCTGTGGTTTCTGCGAATTCCAGCATAATCCCGTTTTGTGTGGCTGTGATTTCTGTTTCATATCCATCGGAAACAATGGTCAGTGTGGCTGTACGTTTCAAACCCGTATTGGGTTTAGCTGTTGCTGTAATGGTAACCTTTTCGCCGTTACCTTCTCCCTCTTCTTTGTCAAGTGTCAACCACTGATTGGAACTGGTTACTTTCCACGCTTTATTGGAAGTGATGGTAAAGGTAGCTTCACCACCTTCACTCGGGAACGGATCATCGAATCCTTGTACGAGCAGTGTTCCTTTCGCTGCTTGTGTGATAGTGACCGTTTTGCTCTCCTTTATTCCGTCTGCGGTGATAGTCAGGATAGCCGTTCGCTTCTGTTCATCCGGATTTTCTTCCATGATGACAGAGACTTCGGCGATAAGTGAACTTGCTGAGCTCATTGCCGGAGTAGGTACGCACCAATTCTTGTTGCTTTTAATCTTCCAGGGAGTATTGGAACTGATATTGAAAATAATCGTATTCGGGGATTTGGCTAATACGGCATATTCCGATTGGGCGTCTGTCTCTAATAGAGGAGGAAATTCGGCTTGAGAGTCGATGTTGAATTCCTGGCATGAATTCAGGCTGAATGTACATACTACTGCCAAACAGCATAATATTGTATAAAATGATAGCTTTTTCATATAGCGTATTGTTTTTTTATTGATGATATAAATAGATTAATTGGTCACCACCCCATATTCTGAGGATTCAGGTTTTTATTTTTGAATAACTCGCTTTGCGGAATAGGATAGAGATACATCCGTTGGCTCCATGTCCTACTTTTATAAAGCGTTCGTTGGAAATTCCATGTGCCGTCCGTTGCTCTTTCGATGTTTACGCCGTAGAGCTCCTTTTGGGTGTCCTCCCCAATTTGCCACCTGCGTATATCCCAGAAACGGTGGTCTTCGAAAGCGAATTCAACACGCCATTCATTCTGCAACGCTTTCATAAATTCGTTCGGGTCGGTAATGGATACGGTTGGCATGCCGGCATTTATCCTGACTTCGTTTAGCGCCCATTCCGCTGATTTCGGGAAATCACTGTTGGTATATTGTGGGTTCTTAAATGCCATTACCATAGATTCTGCGTAGGTAAGCAATGTTTCCGCATAGCGGTAGACAATCCAGTGATGTTTGTTGACTACTTCTTTGTCCGCTTCGAAACTGGTAGTCTCTTGGATATATTTCCGTAAGAAGTAACCGGTTGGCGAACCACCTTCGGAAACAGATGTATAATCACTTCCACCCTTATATACCGCAATTTCGGAACCTTTGAATGTCATACCATTGGCCAGGATTGTGCGTCCGAAGCGTGGATCACGGTTGGCGTACGGATTTTGCGGATTGAAGGCCGGGTCTTCACATTTCCAACCATTATCGGTCAGGGTGACAGGATAACCATTAACGGTTTGGAAGGCATCTACTAGATTCTGTGAGGGGAATGTGGCAGTGGCCGGTGTGGAGCGTGTTCCTTCGGTGAACCGAATCGGGAAGTTATTACGCTCGAACGTGGCGCTGTTACCGTTCATGTGAAATAGGACGACTTCCGGTGAAGAAATATTATTTGCTTTCTCATTCGGATCGAGTTGGTATAAGTCTGTCTTGATAATGTCATAGGCAGCTTTGGCGGATGCTTCCCATTTCTCTTGGTTGTTGGACGGGTTGTGCTGTTTGCTTGCTGCATATAGCAGGGCTTTTGACTTCACGGCCATGGCAAAGCCTTTGGTGATTCGTCCGGTTTCGTTATTAGGCTGACCGACGTATGTTGCGGGCAGATTGTTTGCACCATCTTCACATTCGGATACGATAAAACGGATCACTTCTTCAAAAGGGGCTTTACCGATAGCGTTTGCCTCTTCGGTCGTAAGAGTTTTCAACGGCATGGCGATGTCTCCGTATCTGCGGGCAAGCTCGAAGAAGTAGTGGGCTCTAAGCACGCGTGCTTCATACGGGAAGTAACCCAGTTGCTTCATCCAGTTCTCATAATTGGTGTTATACTCATAGCGCGACAGGTCTACGTCTTCCAATGATTGAAGGAATTCATTGGCTGCGCGGATGCCTTTATATAGTGTCCAGCTATCATCGCGGGTTTTAATAGCCGACCAGTTGCCATTGGTCATATCCTGTATGTTGCCTCCCGTTGCTCCGAATTCGGCATCATCACTGGCGCAATCTCTCATCGCTCCCCCAATGACGCCAAAATCTTGCGGCATAAAGGTATATACATGGGTGAGCATTTGTTTGGTCTTATCGAAATACCGGTAAATATCTTCCCGGGTATTTAATCCGTTCGTTTCATCGTAATCCAGATAATTGCAGGATGCGAATGCGATGATAGAACTGTATGCTATTATGATATGTTTAATTTTCATATATCTTAATTATATTTCGGGTTAAAAGTTGAACTTGATTCCTGCCCAGTAAGAGCGTGTGGAAGGGTATATGGCTCCCAATTGTTCAGGGGTCGGCAAAACCGATATTGTCCAGTGAGAAGAGGTTGCTTCCTTGCAGGTAAACCTTCATGTCCGCAAAACGTATCATCTTTTTGGGGAATGTATAGCTGGCATACAGGTTCCTTAGCTTGATGAATGAACCGTCCCTGTACCACAGTGAATTGGCGCGGTAGTTGTTGGCGTTGGTGAGGGTGGTGAGGCGTGGCATAGTTGCTTGGGATGCATTCTCCGGTGTCCATGGAGTTTCGTTATTCAGGAATGTCTGTGAGATATTTCCGTTATTCACCAATGGTTGGTATAGCGGTGAATTCAGCAAGCTGGTAGTGACACCCGTCATTCCCTGAAAATCGGCGGAAATCTCGAAGTTCTTATAAGAAGCGGTGAGGTTGACTCCGAAATAAAACCGGGGTACACTCGAGCCGAACATCTTTACTACGTCTTGTTCATCTATTCTGTTATCTCCATTCTGGTCTTTGTACTTGATGTCACCCGGACGTACGGTAGAGAATGTCTGGACGGGGCTGTTGTTAATCTCTACCTGGTCGTGGAAAAAGCCGATTGCTTCCAGTCCGTATCTCTGCCCTACCCGGTTTCCTTTGGTATACAAATAATCATATTGTTGGTATTCCTGTCCGTCATTGATGATTTTGCTGTTGACGTAGGAGGCATTGGCACCGATACTGTAATTAAAATCTTTGCCTATTTTGTCGTCCCATGAGACAGAGGCGTCAAAGCCTTTGTAGTCTTGGATACCGGCATTCAGTTTGCTTACACCGATACCGATGATATTGGAAACAGAAGATGACCCATTGATAAGAATATTGCTTCTTCTTTCGTAAAATCCTTCCAGATAAACGGACAGGCGGTTTTTGAAAGCGTTCAGTTCCATTCCGTAGGTGACTTTTTTTGATTTTTCGATTGTCAGATTCTCTACGGGAAGGTCACCTTCTGCCAGCCCGTAAAATTCGCTGGCATTGTTGGTGAAGTAATAGGTTCCACCGTTGGCACTACCGTATGACTGACGGTAAAGTTCGTGCTGCATATTGCCATCCCAGCCGGAGATTCCGTATGAAGCGTACAGCTTGAACAGGTTGATTGCTTCAACGCTTTTCATGAATTTCTCGTTAGAGGCAATCCATGCGGCAGATATTGCCAGGTACAAGTGGAAGTGGTCTCCTTCGGGCAGGAATGCCGTACCGGAATAGTTGAGTACTCCGTTGATTGTGTACCGGTCGTTATACATATAGGTGGCATACAGTATGCCGGATTGTCTCTTGGCTCCCTTGTTTCGCCCGTTAGTTGTGTAGGATTGCTGGTCGTAGATAAGCGAGGCGTTCAGGTCGTGTACACCGCTTTGTAGCAGATAATTGATTTTAGCCTGAATGTTGGAACGCATATAAAGTGACCTGAATTTGGAGTCGCCGTGATTGAGGGTTTCCGAATCTTTTCCGTAGCTGACGGGAGTAGTCACTAATGTGCCGTCGGGAAGCATGGAAGCTTGTGTGTCCATATATTTATATTCTTTCGTAGCCGTGTCATACATAGAACCGGAGTTGTCGAACGCTACGGATACTTCTGCCGAAAGACCTTTCAACAATGCGTCCAGTTCTTGTTTCAAGGTGGCGTTGGCTAGTAGTGTGCCGTAGGTGGTCCGGTAGTTACCAGTACTTTCCAGCAGGGCAACAGGGTTGTTGGCTCCATACGTACTGTTCCCGCCATACGTACCGTCTGCGTGGCGGACAGGGAATACTGCGGAAGGGGTATTATAGATGATTCCCGCAAGCAAATTGGTATTGTTGGTACCAATACTGTAAGCGTTATTAGTTTCCTGCAATTTCCCGAGAATACCGACCTTGAAAAAAGTGCTCGAAGTCAGGTCCACATCAATGTTGGTGCGGATATTCAGGCGTACATCCGAAGGTTTGGTACTATATCTCCCGTCGGCTTTTTTGTCTTTGAAGAGAGCCGTGTCGTGCATATAGTCGATAATGGAGTAGTAGCGGAAACGGTTGCTTCCACCGTCGAAAGTAAGATTTAAGCGATGATTATCGGATATTTTGTTATACACTTCATCCCACCAGTTCACGTTCGGGTATTCGTAGGGATAGGTGTTGTTTTTGAATGCGTCCAGTTCGTTGGGCTGATAGCGTGTATTCAGCCCGTCAAGTGCCAATGCCGTGTTGAGGCTGTTAGCGTATGTGTAGGCATCGGCAAATTCTGGTTTACGGAACTGGCTACTAATACCGTACTGGTATTTGGCGGTTACTTTCAGCTTGTCATTGTGTCCGCGTTTAGTAGTGACGAGTATGACGCCATTTCCGCCTCTCACCCCATAAAGGGCGGATGCCACAGCATCTTTCAGAATTTGGATAGATCCGATTTCCGAATTGCTGATGTCGGATAAATCGCGTGGAAAGCCGTCTACCAATATAAGGGGGATATTTCCGTGAATACTTAACGAGGGAACGTTTTCGGCACTGGAGCCATTTCCTTGATATACATTTAATCCAGCTATTTTGCCGTACAATGCTTTGGCGATATCTATTTCGGGTGCTTTGTCGAGCACTTTGCTGTTGACGCTTCTGGTGGAGCCGGCAATTGCTTTTTGGGGCATTTCCGTCTGATATCCCAATTGCACCATGTCCGGCAAACTGTCTCTTTTCTGTTCCTGTGCGAATGCAGGAATAGTGAAACCACCGATTAATGCTATGATTATATATTTCTTCATAAGATATGATTAACTTAAGTTATTGTGTAAATTTACCAGCCGGGATTTTGGGTCATTCCATATCCCTTGTTGATTTCCTTTTGTGGGATAGGTGCCATATACCATTTGCTGTCCCAATTGTTTGCCCAGTAACGTAAAGTCAGTTCGTAAGGTGCGAAAGTAAAGGAAGTGGGGTTATTGACCTTGTCTCCTTTGGAATACAGACCATATAGCTTTTTCCGGAAATCGTCTTTGCGTCCCCAGCGTACAAGGTCGAACCAACGCACTTCCTCGAAGCCGAATTCCAATGCCCGTTCACGCAGGATAGCTTCCCGCAAGTCAGACTGTCCGATGTCGGAAGGCAAATCGGAGAGTCCTACACGGTTGCGTACTTGGTTGACATAGCTAAGGGCATTTTCGGGACCTTCCACTTCATTGATAGCTTCTGCATAGCTCAATAGTACTTCCGGCAGACGTAAATAGGGCCATTGGACAGGGCGGTTTTGGCGATCGCTTGCAGCTTGAAGGATGAACTTCATCATTAAGAATCCGCTACCTTCGGCACGATAATCCTGATGGTTGGTATATACAGGGGCTTGCGTATCATTGAAATAACGGTCACCGGGAACAGCTACATTTTCATATAATCGCGGGTCGCGGGTAGGCTCTCCGTTCTCGAAAAAAGGCTGTTTGGAAGGATGCTCCCAATTAAAATTCTCCGGAAAATCTTCTCCGTCCGCCCAAGGGAACATATTTACATAGTTCAGCGTGGGACCGGAGTAGAAACGTTGATCGAACAAATTGTTGTGGGTGCTCTCGTTATATCCCCGTCGGATAGAAACCAATACCTCTGTCCCGCCTCTGTCATAGTATCCGGCACGATAGGCAAGGCGGCGTGCCTGCGCGGTCGCTTCTGCCGGTTGTGTCAGGGCGTATTCTTGCCTTTTATCTAGTTCGGCAAAGAATTCCTGTCCGGCTTTCATCGCATCTTCCCAACGTTTCTTGCTGTAATTGCCATAGCAGGTATATTCATCCGCCTGACTATGCCATTTGGTGTCGGAGTTGAAAGTAGGACTGGCTGCAAACAGTAATATCCTGAGTTTTAATCCCATGGCTCCGGCTTTAGTCATGCGTCCGTCTTCAATTTCATCCTGTTTCCATTTCAGGTAGGGGATTGCTTCGTTCAACAGGCCGACAATCTTGTCTGCCGTTTCGGCAAAGGTGAGACGGGGAAATTCCATTGTTTCGTTCGGTTCTATTGAATGGTCAATCCAACATACACCGCCTACATAGCGGAACATTTCAGCATAACTCAAGGCAATAATCATTTTGGCTTCGGCAATCCGTTCGTTGCGCTCGTCTTCTGTCATATCAGGCACTTTTGCTACATTCTCAATATATATCCATGCATAACGGATTGCGTTGTACTGGCTTTCCGAACCATAACGGTAGGCTTCGGCATTTGCTAATGAGTTGTTGGCACTCAACAGGCCGTTGTAATAGAGGTTGGTAGGACCGTCGGATGCGTTGTTTCTGAAACTCTGATATAAATCGCTGATTGCCTCGAGCAGGTTTACTCCCAGTTTATTATTGGGTGCTGCCCCCGTAGGCAACCCATAAGGCAGATAGGTATATGCGCTTGTCAACACTTTGTCTGCATTGACTTTGGAGCTGAACATGGAATCCAGTACTGCGCCTGAACTTTCGGGTTGGCTTCCCAGAAATTTGTCTCCGAATGTCAGGTCTGAACAGGAGCAGACACCGCAAACCAGGCAGATTGAAAGTAATTTTATAATATTCTTCATTGTTGTACGGTATTTAGAAGTTAAGATTGACACCTACACTATAAACTTTAACTAATGGATAGGCACCTACATTGTTTCCTAAACTTTCCGGATCTAAGATGTCGAGGGGTGAGAAAGTCAACAGATTATATCCATTGAGGGAAAGTCCGAGGCTTTTGGCGCCGATTGCTTTTAGGAAACGTTTGTTGGTAAAGGTGTATCCGATTGTTAGGGTTTTCAGGCGGATATACGAGGCGTCTTTCAGCCAGAGGGTAGAGTTCTCCGAGTTCCATGTTTCCGAAGTTTCTGCTGCACGCGGATATTTAGCTCCGAGTTGGTTTTCTTCCGTCCACCCTTGTTTGTAGAAGTAGTCCAACAGACCTCGTTTACCTGCATTGGTAAAAGGAATACGGTATTCTACTTGAAGCATTTTATTGACGTGCGTTGCACCGCTCCATTGCATGCTGAAGTTGAACCCCTTGTAACTGAATCCGCCATTGAAACCGAATACATATTCCGGTCGTTCCGAATAACCGGTTGTCATCCGGTCATCTCCGTCTACTATATTGTCGCCATTCAGGTCGGCGTACATGGCGTCACCCGGATATACCTTGACCGAAGGTTGGGGAAGTGAAGGGTTAAGTACCAGTTCGCCGTTTGCGTCTTTCGTGAAGTCGCTGTACTGGTAGAGCCGGAGATATTTATACACATTAGTCGGACGTTCCGTAGAACCGCCGGTCTGGTTCATGTAGTCATATTTGTTGGGCACTTCGTCCATATAGATGATTTTGTTGCGGGCGAAAGACATATTGGCGTTAGCATAATAATGGATACCGTTGTTCAATGTATGGTCCCAACCCAATGAAATTTCATATCCATGATTATCCACTTTTCCGATATTCAAGTTTGGTAGTCCGGTGGCGATGATAGAAGGGGTGGAATTTGGTGATATAAGGATTCCGGTACGTTTTTCCTTGAAGTAATCGACACTCAATGAAAGTCTGTTGTTCAACATTTTCAGGTCTATACCGTAATTCTGTTTGTCGGCTGTCTCCCAGCTAACGTCGGTGTTTCCCGGAGTTCCGAGTATATATGCCTGACTGCCTGTCGGATTGGAAACCCCGAAACTGTACGTACCGTTTTGTGTCCATACTCCCGGCATATACATAAAGCGGGTGCTCGAACCGGTATCGCTACCTACGCGTCCCCAGGATATTCTCCATTTCAGGTAATCAATCAAAGATTGTTTTTTCATAAATGCCTCTTCCGACATGATCCAGCCTACGGAAGCGGACGGGAATAAACCGTACCGGTTTTTACCCGGAGCAAAGTTCTCGGAACCGTTGTATCCGGCATTAACGTCTATTAGGTATTTGGATTTGTATCCGTAAGTGGCGCGTCCTACAAAACCTACATATCCTCGTGGCATATATTGGTAAGTGGCGTCTGTTCCATCCGATTTTTTCGGATAGTAATTACGTGACTGGTTGTAAAGAAACAATGCGGTGACTTTATGGTCCTTGTTGAATGTACGGTCATAATTGATTCTGCCTTCGATATACCAGTTGCGGTCCCTGCCGTAATCTTCGGAATAATTGAGTGGAGTGATACTTCCGTTCGGCACATAGACAATGGTTTTATCATAATCCGGGTCGGTCTGCGGTTTGGTAGAGTCATCCATAAATGATTTGTAGTAAGCAGTTTGCGATTCGACTGTACCGCCTGTACGATACTTGTTCAGCCTGAACATATTATCATAAGAAGCTTTGACTGAAACGGAAAGCCCCTTGGTCAATATATCCAGTTTTTGTGTGATGTCTACATCTGTGTTCAGGGTGGTCTTGTATTCCTGGTTGTAACCTTGTCCCCAATATATGCTCAATCCGTCACGGCTTACTCCTACCGGAGTTAATGCGCCCGGAGTCATAGTCCGTACTCCGTTTACTATGCCGGGACCGGCAAAAGGAAGTGCCCATATCTGGGTATATACCCAGGGGTTGTCGCTGGAAGCTCTCGGCTCCTGCTTTTGTCCTACGTTGCCGCCGATGTTCAGTTTCATGGTGGTTGTCCGGGTCAGCTTGAAGTCGAGATTGGCACGGTAATTATAACGGTTGTACTTGAAGTTATTGTCATAGGGCAGCGCGTCAAATTGTTTCAAGATACCGTTCTGATAAAGATAACTTAAAGATACGAAGTATTTTACCGCCTCATTGCCACCGGATATGTTGATGTTGTTTTTAGATTGTATGAATAAGTCGTTATACATATAATCTCCCCATTTAGTATTGGGGTACATAATGGGGTCCGAACCAGTGCGGTATGCTTCTATCGCTTCACGGGTGAAGTACATGGCTTTGTCCGTCACCCGGTCATTTTGTTGCTTCATGTTCCAGTAACGGGCGAACTCGTAGCTTCCGGTTTGCTGGACGTATGATAGCGGTTGCTGCACACCGGTAATGGTGCTGACATTGATAGTCGGCTTGCCGGATTTTCCCCTTCGGGTAGTGACAAGGACTACGCCGTTCGCGCCGCGTACTCCGAATACCGCCGTGGCGGAAGCGTCTTTCAGGATAGAGAGGTTCTCAATTTCATTCGGGTCTATCTGTGAGAATTCGCGTTCTACACCGTCTACCAGAATAAGGGGAGACGAAGCACCGCCGGATAGCGAACCGCTGCCTCGTACAAAGATAGAGGCGGCATCATCACCCGGCTGTCCGCTTGTCTGCACAGTGGAAACTCCCGGCATCGCTCCTGCCAACACATTGCTAATACTTGCTACGGGGGCTTTAAGCAGCTCTTTTGTGTCAATAGATGATAAAGCACCGGTCAATGTTGCTTTTGTCTGTGTACCGTAGGCAACTACTACGACTTCATCCAGTGATTGTGAATCATCTTTCAGAGTAACGTTGACAGTTCTATTTTTGCCTACCGCAATTTCCTGTTTCTGATAACCGATGAATGAGAATACCAATATGGCTTTCTCGTCCGGTACTACAATTGTGTACTCGCCATTGATGTCGGTTATGGCACCGATAGAAGTGCCTTTAACCAGCACATTTGCACCGATAACTTCCATTTGTGTATTATCGACTATCTTACCTGTGATTTTTATGCCGTTCTGTGCAACTGCGGGTATAGAACTACAAAAAACAAAGATAAATGACAATACAAAGAAACGAAGCCATCCTGCTCGAATTTTGCTTTTTCTTTTCATGTGATTGATTTTTGTGTGATTAATATAGTTTTAGTTAAAAGGGTGCTTTTGCGGACAGGCGGCATTATGCTGCCTGTCCGGGTTGTGTTAAGTGAAAAACCTCTTTATATAATTATTGAAAACTGACGATTCCTGACTGTTACGAATCGTTTTTTATTGTTTCTTCGGGAGATAGGCAGCGAACGGATCGTTGGTCTGCATCAGCCATTCTCTGAGTTGCTTGTGCAGGGCGCGGACTAATTTAGGTCGTTCTGTTGCTATATTTTTCATTTCGTACGGGTCTTTGTCCCGGTCGAAAAGTACAGTCCGGTCAATCTTTCCATTGGTGGCGTGTACGGCAAAGGTATATTTTGAAGTACGCAGGCCTCGGTAGCCGGTAGTTGGATTATCGGGTTGTACACGATAGTAAGGCTGCACGGTTTTCTTATCCGCTTTTCCTGACAGAATAGAGTTGGCAAAGTCGAATGTCTGTACTTCCTGCGGAATGTCTTTGGAGAATCCCATCATGGATAATAAGGTTGGATACATATCTCCGAACGCAATCATGGTGTGGTTGTCAACCCGTGGCTTGATTTGTTGAGGCCATGAAATAATCATGGGGACTTTCATGGATTCTTCGTAGTAAATGTCTTTTCCTGCGGAGTGGTGGACTCCCATACATATTCCATGGTCGGAAGTGAAAACTACAATCGTATTGTCGAATAGTTTCAGCCGTTTCAATTCTTCGATAAGGCGTCCCACGTTCTCGTCTACTCCGGTCATGCAAGCATAGTAGTCACGGATATTGTTGCGGAAGTAGTCTCCCATTTCAGTTCCCTTGGCCGGAATGTCCGGGCGATTCTCGCATAAAGATTCCACATTCAGGTGCTTATAAATCTCTTTATATTTGTCGGGCACGAGGTCATAACCTGTATGCGGGGGATTCATGGATACGACCAATGCGAAAGGAGAACTGCTCTTTTTCTGTTCCGAGAGGAACTCAATGGCACGGTCTACCTCATATTCAGGTCCCCATTTATGGGCATAGAAGAAACTGTCGCGCGGAGCGGCTGTTTCCCAATACATCGGATTGAGGTGATTGTCATACGTGCCGTAAGCTACCCAGAAGTCGAAACCATGTCGGCGTTCGGGGGGACACCATTCATTCCATGCCGTTTCTCCGCGGTTGTTGTAGGTATCCACATAGGGTTTGTAGGGTGAGTCGAGATGCCATTTCCCGACGTAGCCTGTCCGGTAGTTCTTGTCTTTCAGGACATCACTCCAGCAACGGGCTGTTTCCGGCAGTTCCACACCATAGGGGGCTGTATCCGAATTGCAGTTTCCTATTACCTTATTATTCATGGGATACATACCGGACATCAAGATTCCCCGTGCCGGTGATGAAACAGGGTAGCAACTGACTGCATTGGTGAAGAGCACTCCTTCGGACGCAAGCCGGTCTAAGTGGGGAGTTTGTACCGGTTCTTTGCCCAGGCAGCCTAAAGCGTCTCCTCTCCATTGGTCGGCCATGATAAAAACGAGATTGGGGGATTCGCTTTTTTCTTGTGCCTGAACAGGCAGACTGGCTGCTATCGGCAGTAACAAAAAGGTGTTTTTTAAATGTTGTTTCATACTATTTATTTGGATTATTTCTGTTGTTCTCAGGTTAACGATTTGCTGTTCCGGTAACTGCTACAAAATTAAGGTGAAGGCAAAAAACAGCCTCTGAGCGTTTCATTCATTAATGTCTGGTGTTTCATTCAAATAACGATTAATTGGGCTTTTTTCTAGCTTTTTCGAGTTAGTTTTTGTTTCTTTGTGCGCAGAGTTAAATCTAATCCCGCCTATGAACGCAAAGAAAATTTTCTTATTAGCCACCTGTTTGTTTCTTCCTTTTTTGCTTTATGCTTCTTTGGAGCAGAACTTTAAAAAGATGAATATGCAAAACGGTCTTGCCGGTAATTCCGTTTATTCCATATTTAAGGATAAGGACGGATTTATATGGTTCGGAACAGGAGACGGGTTGAGCCGTTATGACGGAAAGAATATACGCAGCTTCACTTCCGATAAATATAATATGACTATTGAGCATATGTATGATACATCGGACGGGCTGCTTCTTTTTATCACCAGTAGTAATTTACACTGCTTTGACCGTTATCGGGAATGTTTTGTAGAAACAGCCGGCTTTGGCGATATACGATACTACAATACGAGAGGGCTGGTACTTCTGAATGATTCTACCTACTGGTCGATTTCGAAAAATAAGTTACACTTATTGAAGCGTGTGCTTGGTAGAAGTGCTGATAATAAAACTTCTGTGCTTTCGCTTGAAGTACTGAAAGAGTTTGCGCTAACTGATGAAACGGAGATTATCTATGCATTTTGTGAATCGCAGGACAAAAAGAAACTTTTTCTGGTAACAGAGAAAAGTAAACTGCTTATTTTCGATTTGCAGACGGAGAAGTTGGACGCTGTTGTTACTCTGTTTACCAGTCGCCCCGATTCATATCAGATTTCCTCATTGGTTTGTGATAAGGATTATTTATGGATGTCAACGATAGGCGGGGGCGTGTTGCGTTATCATTTGCGCAATCATTCTTTAGATTCTTTTACAAGAAATTCCAGTAGTAAACAGTATTTGTCGCATGATGACGTGTATGCTTTGATAGCCGTGGGAGATAAATATATAGCGGCTACCTGGAATGGATATACGGTGCTTTCCTTTGATAAGAAGAATGGTGATGTGACGACCGAGATTAATAACCAGCTTACCCGCTTCTCCTATAATCTGGAATCCCGTCTACTTTCTGTCTATTACGATTCTCAAGGTCTGCTTTATTTCGGAACACATGGGGGCGGGGTAATGATTCTCGACTTGAGGGAAAAGTTTTATGAAAGGTTCTGCCAGAGTGAGACGAGTGAAATCTGTGATATTGTGTCCGATGATAAAGGGAATATCTGGATGGCTACGTTTCATGGGGAGATATTATGCAGCGACTCGCCGTTTGACCCGTCAAAACCATTGAATTTTTCTCCGAAGAATACTCCCATTGTTGAAGGGAAAGCTGTGCTTTGTGCTATGAAAGATGAGGAAGGTAATTTATGGTTTGGCAATTCGGATGCATCCATAACTTGCTATCAATCTTCTTCCGGTAAGTTTATGAACTATAACTTGCCTTATGAATACCGGAAGAATAATAATCTGAAATATTCCACTTATGTGTGGCAGTTGTTTATGGACAGCAAGCACCGCTTTTGGGTAGGGACGCGGAACGGTTTATTACTGTTCGACCGGGAGACGAAGAACTTCTCTCCGGTTTTAACGGTGGAGGGCAAACCATTGGAGAAACATTCTATACGTGCCATTGTCGAGGGATTGAATGGGGAACTTTGGATAGGTACTCCCGACGGATTGTACAAGCTAGTATTGAATGTCGAAGGAAAAGCGGAAATAAAAGGAAATTATGAACAGGTAGCGGGGAACTGCCGCCCGGTATGTCCGTGCTCTGCACGCTTCTACGGACGGGCAACTTTATATCGGTTATACTGAGGGACTGGGGATTCTTGCGCAAAATAAGGACTCTATACAACATTTCTATACCACCCGTGACGGAATGTGCAGTAATTTTGTCACTTGCATAACGGAAGATGAGAACGGGCATATATGGCTAGGCACGAATTCGGGTATCTCCCGATATAGCCGGCATCAGAATTTATTCTATAATTACTATATCTCGGGCAGTAACCGTTCGGTTTTGCAAACTGCAAATACATTGTTCTTCGGGAATAATTACGCATTGACTTATTTTAATCCGGAAACGGTGGAAATGATACCTTCGATAAAGAAAAACCTCTTGCTTGACCTGGAAGTGAATAATAAGCATGTAGCGATTGGTGAGAAGAGAAACGGGCAGGTTATATTGCAAAAAGGACTTCCTTATACTGATGAGCTTACTCTGGCTTATGCCAACCGTGACTTTTCGCTTTCATTCAGCAACTTGCTTTATTCGGAAGAACATCAGAAGTATAATTATCGTTTGCTCCCTTTATCAGAATGAATGGGTGGTATGCAACGGAGGAGAAAAAGCTGCTTATACCAATCTGCCTGCCGGTGATTATGTGTTTGAGGTGAAAAGCGTTTATCCCGACGGCACTGACAGCGTGGTAAATACATTAGCGATACGTATTCTTCCTCACTGGAGCCAGACTATCTGGTTTCGCCTGTGTGTGCTTTTGGTTATATTGTTGATAACCGGCTATGCCGTTCACCGTGTTCGCCGTGAACAGCGAAGGGCTAAACGCGAATTACTCCTGAAACATGAATTGCATATATCCAATATGGAGCGTGAGCAGGAAAAACAGATTCGGGAAGAGAGGGAGAACTTCTTTACCTGTGTGGCTCATGAGTTGCGGACTCCGTTGACATTGGTACTTTCTCCGTTGCAGGAACTGTTACATCGAAAGACAAATACTGACCCTGATTATAAGGCTTTGTCGCTGATGTATGAAAATGGTAATTCACTTCACCGTTTGGTAGACGATTTGTTGAGTGTGCAAAAGATTGAGGCGGGGATGATGAAATTATGTCTTTCCGAAGTGAATGTCGTGGCTCTATTGAAAGAAACGGCGACTACTTTCCGACAAATGGCGGTGTCGCGAAAGATTGATTTCGTTCTTGATTTGCCGGATAAATCTATTCCTCTATGGGTGGATATTGAGAAAGTCGCTTCTGCTATACGCAATTTATTGTCGAACGCATTTAAATATACGGAAGCGGGAGGTAACATCACTCTTGCTGTAATGGAGAATACAATGGATGAAAAGGATTATTGCCGGATTGTAGTTTCCGATACGGGCAGAGGGATTCCGGTTGAATTGCAACATCGGGTATTCGACTCGTTTGTTACCGGAGGGGCGGCCCCTTCCTTTTCGACTAAAGTCGGTATTGGCTTGCGTATTGTGAAGAATACGATGGATATGCATCACGGGACAGTAGACTTACAAAGCGAATTGGGAAAGGGAAGTAGCTTTAGCTTGAATTTCCCGAAAGGGAAAGCCCATTTTGCCGACGATAACTGTGAAGAAACGGTTTATGAATCGGTGGATGACAACGCAAGTCCGACGGACGAACCTGCCGTACCGGAACAGGTAAATAAAGAAGAACTATCTGCTGCAAGGTATAAAACAACTTTGCTGGTTGTAGAAGATAACCCGGATATCCGGCAGTATATTGTGAGTCTTTTTCAGAATAAATATAATGTATTGGAGGCTGCCGACGGTGAAGAAGGGGTGCAACAGGCTATGCGACATTTGCCGGATTTAATAATCTCCGATATTATGATGCCGGTAAAAGACGGTTTTGCCTGTTGCAAGGAAATCAGGGAGCAGGTGGAGACAGCACATATCCCTATTTTAATGTTGACGGCAAAAGCGGAAGATGCGGATATAATACGGGGAGCACAGCTTGGAGTGGATGATTATATGATGAAACCCTTTAATCCGGAAATACTGAAAGCTAAAGTCGAAAATCTGATTCTGCGCAGAGAACATTTGAAACGGATTTATACAAAATCGTTGATGTTGAAGCAAACGGCGCAGGAAACAGAGGGGGATGATTTCATGCAAAAAGTAATTAATGTCATAGAAGCCAATCTGGCTAATGAGGATTTTAGTGTGCAAATGCTTGCCGAACGGTTGAATATGTCGCAACCAACTTTATACAGGAAAATTAAGGAACGAAGTGAGCTTTCTATTATTAAAGTGATTCGTAGTATAAGGATGAGTAAGGCGGCTTCGCTTATCATGGAGCATAAATACTCTGTTTTGGAAATATCTGAAATGGTCGGGTTTAACGACCCTAATACATTTCGTAAGCATTTCATAGAGCAATTTGGTGTGCTTCCTTCTAAGTATGATGAACGGAGTAAGGGAGGAGAGATTGATGAACAACAGAGACAGTAACGATACATTTATTATATAAATAGAAAATGCTCATTCCGTATTGTGTGGAATGAGCATTTCTCATATTTTATTTTGCTATGATTTATCTTTTTGATGACTTTAGAACCGGAAACTCAAGCCCCCTAGGAAATTGAATCCTTCGGCAGGATAACCTAAATAGTATTGATACTTCTTGTTCAGCAGATTGTGTACTTGCGCATAGACCGATACTCCTTTGAACACATTATAGCTTGCCCCAATGTGCAAATCATTGATAGCAGCCATTTTTGCGTATCCTTCCACTTCTTCCCTGTTGATGTAGTCATAGCTGAGATTGATATTCAAGGCGGAAATCGGATGAATACGAACGTTGAAAGACATTTCGCTGGCAGGTTTTACAGCCAACAGATATTCTTCTGTTTTGCTGTCCCATTTACGATAAGTGTACTTGGCAGATAAAGACACGATTTCTTTATAGTCGTAACTAACTTCACCTCCGACATAAAGATTGTCTGTATTATCTTGCGAGAAATTCAGATAGGATTCGAAATGGGTAACACTCGCTCTTCCGAAAGCTGAATAAGATAAGTCATTTTTCAAGTTCTGGTAGCCTCCGTATATATTGAACCATACTCCCGGATAAGGACTGGCCTTGAATCCGAGCGTACCATTAATTTGTTCGTGTGTATCGTAAGGACGTTGCACATATCCCCAGGTGGAAGAAAGATGGGCGTCCGCTAGTTCGCCATAAGGACAAATACTCTCCAATCTGCGGAAATCATTGAGAAGTTTCCCTCCTGTTGCTTTGGCATAAACTACATAGCTGTCAGAGAATATGTATTGTGCAGTGACATCCGGTGATACGCGGAATGTTTTGTCGAATCCGAAAGATAAGTCCACATTGGCGCCGACGTGTAATTTCCAGTCATCATTATCCAGTTCGTAATAAGGATTCAGAAGGAGGGTTGTATAATTCTTGAAGTATTCATCTCCAGTGGAGATATTCTTTGTATATCCGCTGTACAAGAAATTGTTCATAGCTAATGCAATAGTAACCGATTGCTGGTCGTTGATCGCTCCTGTGACATCTCCTTTGGTACGTATGATTGTTTCTTTAAGCGATGTATTGTCTGTATGTTCATTGAGCATATTGTGCTGACGTTCGTACATCAACAGATTCGTCTCGGCATTGAAACGCAAGGGAGCGGTTTCATCGATGAAATGAATGCCGGCATGAAAATCTCCGGATGTAAACTTTTGCTTGCTGTTCGCACTTCCCGGTTTGAAGTTAAAATTACTCAGTCCGAAGTTACCGGCAATATTCAAATCCAGCTTGTTAAACTGGTGTGTATAATCTACGTTGGCACATGTACGGTAATAGAATGCATTCCATTTCTCGCTGTCGGTGAAAGGAATGGTCAGTTTACCGTCCATCCCATCCATTTGGAAGCGTACATTCAGTTTGTCTTTATCAGACAAGCGGAATAAATAATTGGCGAGTACATCGAGATTGCCGTAATTGCCATAACCGGCACGCACATATCCGGGAGTGCTGCCGGGTTGTGTTTCTTTTTCCGGTATAGGGGCGCATCAGACCTGCTGGAACGGAGGTCGCCGGAAAGAATGTCGTGGCGTATTCCACATTTTTCTTGCTGACTGTCGGTTCTTCCACTTTGGGCAGGACGTTCACTTTCGAGGCGTCCATAATATCCGGATTATATTCTTGTTCCACAACGACAGTACGGTTCATGGTCGTATCTTTGGGTTGGGTAGTCTGGGCTTGAAGAGCTGACGGTATTGAGATTGCCAGTGTAAGTCCTCCTATTATATAAAAAGCTCGTTTCATATCATTTCTGTTTTTTAGATTCTCAATTTTCAGTTTTCAGTTTCTGAAGTCTGCTTTCAATCATACTCTCAATATCGTCGTTACCTTGATAGTTCTGTTGCAGGCTCAACAGGTATTGGCGTGCGTCCAGATCTTTGCCTGTCGCATGATAAACATCGGATAGAAGGACAAAGCTGCGTGCCAGCCAGTAAGCGTGAGGGGTACTCTGTTCGATGTAGTTGAGAAGTTCTTTTTCCGCAGCAGCATATTCTTTGGCATCGTAAAGCCCTTGGGCAACCTGATATTTCGCTTCGGCACCGTAAGAGTTACGTGTGTCCTTAGCCAATTCGCGATAATCGTCCATTGCTTTCTTGCCAGCTTTTTGGTTAGTATAAGCTTTGGCACGGTAATAGAGCGCTTCGTTTCTTAGTTCCGGACTAAGCTTGGGCTCTACCAGTAAATCGGTAGCGGCATGGATTGTTTCCACATCGTCTCTCAACAGGAAGGCACAACGCAGGATACCTGTTTCGGCAAGCTGGCGTCTTTCTACATTGGTTGCTTTCTCTTTCAGCATTTTGTAACTTGCCAGTGCCTCTGCCGTATTTTGTTGGTTAAACTGTACTTCCGCCCGCAGGATAAGTGCTTCTTCCGCAAATGGATTATTCGGATATTCCAATAACTTGCCGGAGTGGAGGAGAATCATATCATAATTCTTCTGTTCACTGCCGATCAGACAGAGGTAGTAATGTGCATTCAGACTGAAAGCTCCTTCGGGGAAAGTCTGCAGGTATTTGTTGAGGCTTGTTTTGGCTTCTTCCATTCTGCCTTTCATATAAATCTTTTCGGCAGCGGTATACGTAAGCGAATCCTGTTCGTTGGCGTCGAAACGGATATGTCCCGGCATGGCATTCGCTAAAGCGGCAAACTCATCAATGCGGTTTAAGTCTACATAAATAGACTTCAAGTCACGCATGGCGAGGCGTGCTTCTTCGCTGCCCGGATATTTCTCGATAACTTGCTTATATGCTTCGATCGCTTGGTTATAATCTCCTTTCTGATAAAACAGCAAACCGATTTCTGCGGCAGCTTTTCGGCTGACCGGGCTTTCGGGATATTTGTTCAGCAGTTCCTTGAAGGAGGTGATAGCCTGATTGTTGTTATCCATTAGCACATAGGAACGCCCTTTCTCATAAATGGCGTTTACAGCATAAGGTGAAGCGGGATATTTGCCGACCAAGCGGTTCAATAAAGTGATTTTACCGGTGTAGTCCTTCTGTAAGCCGGATACGAGAGCGAGTTGATAGAAAGAATAATCTCCTGAAGGAGTATTCATTTGCTCGGCTTGCGAATAGTAATGTTTGGCTTCTTCAAAGTTACGTACATGGAGGTGGCAGTCACCAATACGGTTGTAAGCGTCGGCAAGCGCCGTTGTGTTTTCTCCTTTTTCCAATTGGATATATTTTTGGAAATAGTTGCTTGCCTGTGTATAGTCTTTCCGATGGAAAGCGATATAGCCCAAGTTGTAATTAGCCAACGCGTACATTTCGTTATTGGGCTGGGTGGTCAGTTGCAGGTAGGCGTTGAAATCGCGGGCTGCCTCTACCATTCGGTTGAGACGGTAATATGACTCTCCACACCAGTAGTAAGCGTCTGCTTTGGTCTGGCGGTTATATTGTCCGATAGCGATAGACTGGTTCAGGTATTTAAGAGCCTGTTCGAAGTCGGCGTTGGCAAAAGACTGTGTACCTAACTGGAATAATATCTTTTGTTTGGCTTCCAGTATCTGGGCACTCGGTTTGGCAATCCGGTCGATAGATTTTAATGCGGCATCGTAGCTGCGGGTATTCATATAAACTTCTACCAGGTAACTGCTTACTTTTTCGGCGTATGGAGAGGTCGGAAATTCATTCAGGAACTTCTCGAAAGCAGTGACAGACTCGCCGAAGGCAGAAAAAGAAGTTTCGTGCAGGCAAAGCGCATAGTTATAAGCTGCCTGTTCTTTGATTTGCATATTGGCATTGGATGCAGCAGCCTGTTCGAAAGCCATACGCGCTTTGTTCTTTTCTGCCAATTGCAGGTAGGAAAGTCCCATGTGCAGATAAGCGTTCTGTGTAAGGGCATCGTTTTCTGTGGTTACTTTGCCTAACGTCTCTGCTGCTTTGGAATAAACTTTTGTTTGATAGTAAGAAAGTCCCAGCATATAAAGGGCATCACGGCGCGGGACGGCGTGCTCTCTGTCCAGATAATTGCTGAATGCTTCTACGGCTTGGGGATATTGCCCGAAGTGGTAGTAGGCATCTCCTAGGATGCGGTACATTTCGGCGTCGTGCTCGTTATTCGGGTAAGCCGACAGGTAATTCTGTGCTACGATTTGTGCCTTATCATAATTCTTGAGCTGTACATAAATCTCGGCGATATAATAAGGGACGAGTGCCTTGTATTTAGCATTGTCTTGTAGCGGCAGGAAACCTTTCAATGCTTCGTTATAGCGTTTCTGTGTGTAACGGATATAAGAAATATAGTAATCACAGTCTGTTGCATACTTGGGACTGTTGGCACGTAAGGTCTCGAACCAGATAGCAGCTTCCCGCAAATCGTTTGTTTTCAGATAACAGGTAGCCAGTTGATAAGTGCGGTCGTCCCGTTCCTCATTGTTTAGCAAATCGAGGTCGGCAGAGTTGAAGAGTGCCATAGCCTCATCGTATTTTCCTTCGTAGAAGTAGCAGGAAGCCAGTAACGAGTAGATACGATTGGCATAAGGAGTATCGGGATAATGGTCGAGATACTTGCGGAGCAATTCGATACGGTTCTTGTCGTTCAACTCGTAAGCTGAACTGACCAGCATATACTCTGCGTCCTGAAGAAGGCTGGCTGCAGGCTTTTGTTTTACAAATGCTTTCAATGCCGGCAGAGCAGCTGCATAATTTTTTTCCTGGAAAAGTTCTTTCCCTTCTTTATAAAGGTTGTCAGTCGAAGTGAACTTATCACCTGTCTGGGCAAATCCTATAATGGGCGTGCAGCAGATGGCGGCACAAATGAGTCTAGTAATTTCTTTTTTCATAATCGGGTGTTTATGCAAAAGTACTATATATCTTCCAATAACGTATTTTAATGGCTGTTAATTTAAAGCTCATTAAAATATTAGACAGAATGGAAGGGGATATGTTTCCGTAATTTGTTATATTTTAACGAATTATCTGTCGGATAAGAATTTTTTAAGTCCTCGACGGATAGAATCCAGTCCAAAATCTTCCGGATTGATCTCGGAGAGAGGCAGGAAGAAAGAATCTGCTACATCATCCATGGCCGAGAAGTGGCTTATATCTTCTACGGTACAAAGAAAGAACATATCAAGTGTGTGCACGGGAAAACCGGAATAGATGTAAATATTGGGAAGTGAGAATTGATAGACGGCTTGTTGCACTTTCAATCCGGTTTCCTCCAATACTTCACGGGCTACGCCTTCTTCGCCGGTTTCGTTCATGTCGATAAATCCTCCGGGAAGGTCGAGCGTACCTTTGGCAGGTTCTTTGGCACGGCGGCAGACGAGCAGCTCGTTTTGGTCGTTCTGGATTAGAGCCACAGTAGCGGCGGACGGGTTGAAATAATAGACAAAGCCGCAATTTGTGCACTTCTTTGATTTTTCATTGTTGATCTCGAAATGCGAGGAACCACATTCGGGACAATATTGGAACAGGTCAAGAGGATGTTTCATAATTCTTTTGCAGATACTGCATTTTGGTTTTTCGATTACAAAAGTACCTAAAAAAGCAAAAACGACAAACTTTGTGAGTGTATCGTTTTTGGGACTTATCGGTTTCATCTATCACCGCATAGAAATATTCGATTGGACTTTTTTTGTAAAGGCGGGGTTTCTGCCTTTATCTTTGCATCAGAAACAAAAAACAAAACGTTGTTTCTGATGTTATAAGTCAAATCAATTAATAACAATAAAAGCAATAAAGATTATGGAACCAATTTTAAATTCTCAGCTTCCTGAATTCAGTGTTCAGGCTTTTCAAAACGGAGCTTTCAAGACTGTAACCAACAATGACCTGAAAGGTAAATGGGCGATTCTTTTCTTCTATCCTGCCGACTTTACTTTCGTATGTCCTACTGAATTGGTGGATATGGCTGAAAAGTACGACCAGTTCAAAGCAATGGGCGTAGAAATCTACTCGGTAAGTACTGACTCGCACTTCGTACACAAAGCTTGGCATGATGCTTCTGAAAGTATTCGCAAGATTCAATATCCGATGTTGGCAGACCCGACTGGCGCTTTGAGCCGTGCACTGGAGTATATATCGAAGAAGAGGGTATGGCTTATCGCGGTACATTCGTTGTCAATCCGGAAGGAAAGATTAAAGTGGTGGAACTGAATGATAACAATATTGGCCGTGATGCAAGCGAATTGCTTCGTAAGTGGAAGCTGCTCAGTTTGTAGCGACTCACGACGGAGAAGTTTGTCCGGCCAAGTGGAAGAAGGGTGAATCTACCCTGAAACCAAGCATTGACCTGGTAGGTAAGATTTGATAGATCTTGATAATGATGATTATGAAGGGCCGGTAACGGGAGACGCTGCCGGCCTTTCTTTTCAAAAAAATAGAAGGAGAAAAAGGTATATGTTAGAATCTGCATTAAAAGAACAACTGAAGGGTATTTTTGCCGGACTGGAGGCGAATTTTACTTTTGATATATCGGTATTATCCAGTCACGAAAACAGAACTGAATTGCTAGAACTGTTGGGAGATGTAGCGGATTGTTCCGACCACATTACTTGCATAGTGAATGAAGGAAACGGACTGAAATTTACTTTATTGAAGAACGGTGACCGTACCGGAATCACTTTCCGGGGGATCCCCAACGGGCATGAGTTTACTTCACTGCTACTGGCTATCCTGAATCTGGACGGCAAGGGGAAGAACTTTCCCGATGAGGCCGTTGCAACCGTGTGAAAGCACTGAAAGGCCCGATACATCTAACCACTTATGTTTCGTTGACTTGTACGAACTGCCCTGACGTAGTGCAGGCTTTGAATGCGATGACAACACTCAATTCTTCCATTACGCATGAAATGGTGGATGGTGCGCTCTACCAGGACGAAGTAGATGCATTGAAGATACAGGGAGTGCCTTCCGTGTTTGCTGACGGCAAATTGCTCCATGTAGGCCGTGGTGAATTTGGCGAATTGCTTGCCAAGTTGGAAGAACAATATGGTATTGACGAAATCAAAGCGGTGCAGAGGTGAAAGAATATGATGTGATTGTAGCCGGTGGAGGACCTGCAGGAGTATCGGCAGCTATTTATTCTGCCCGTAAAGGACTCCGTGTAGCTATCGTGGCCGAGCGTGTCGGCGGACAGGTGAAAGAGACTGTCGGCATCGAAAACCTAATTTCTGTTCCGGAAACGACAGGCAGCGAACTGGCAGATAACCTGAAAACTCACTTGCTGCGTTATCCGGTGGATTTGTTGGAACATCGTAAGATAGAGAAAGTGGAAATACTGGGAAAGCAGAAACTGGTAACGACTTCTGTCGGTGAAAAGTTTCTGGCTCCTGCATTGATTATTGCGACCGGTGCAAGCTGGCGTAGGCTGAACGTTCCGGGAGAAGCGGAGTATATCGGTCGCGGTGTTGCTTTCTGTCCTCACTGTGACGGCCCGTTCTACAAAGGAAAGCAGGTGGCGGTCGTGGGCGGAGGAAATTCCGGAATCGAGGCGGCTATCGACTTGGCAGGTATTTGTTCTAAAGTAACTGTCTTTGAATTTATGGATGAACTGAAAGCGGATAATGTACTTCAGGAACGCCTTAAAACATTGCCGAACGTGGAAGTGTTTGTCAGCTCACAAACTACCGAGGTGGTAGGAAACGGCGACAAACTGACAGCTTTGCGTATCAAAGACCGCAAAACGGAAGAAGAACGTTTGGTGGAACTTGACGGAGTGTTTGTACAAATCGGTCTTTCTGCCAATAGTAGCGCATTCCGCGAAGTGGTGGAAACCAATCGTCCGGGTGAAATTGTGATTGACGCACATTGTCGCACCAACGTGACCGGAATCTATGCAGCTGGAGATGTTTCCACCGTGCCTTATAAGCAAATCATTATCTCTATGGGAGAAGGGGCGAAAGCTGCACTTTCCGCCTTTGATGACAGAGTACGCGGCGTTATTTGATAGAACCGGAACTAAAAATAAAAGCTACAAAGGTATCGTTCATGCCTTTGTAGCTTTTATTTTTTTATTACCTTTGAGGCTCATTTAATTAACCCCCAATGAGAAACATGAAAAAGAATCTTTTATTCATTTTTGCCGCTCTATTTATTTTTTCGGCACAAGCTCAGAATACGTTGAAACTGATGAGCTACAATATCAAGAATGCAAACGGTATGGATAATGTATGTAATTTCCAGCGTATAGCGAATGTTATAAACAATACATCCCCGGATGTGGTGGCTATACAGGAAGTTGACAGCATGACAAACCGAAGCGGGCAGAAGTATGTGTTGGGCGAAATTGCCGAACGTACTCAAATGCATGGTTATTTTGCACCTGCAATAGACTATGACGGAGGAAAATATGGGATCGGACTGTTGACGAAACAAGTCCCGCTTCGTTTGCAGAGCTTACCTTTGCCGGGAAGGGAAGAAGCGCGTACATTGATTCTGGCGGAATTTGCCGATTATATCTATTGCTGCACTCACATGTCGCTGACCGAAGAAGACCGTATGAAATCATTAGAGCTGGTGAAGGCTTTCACTTCCTCCTCTACCAAGCCTCTCTTTCTGGCCGGTGACATGAATGCCGAACCGGAATCCGGCTTTATCAAAGAACTGCAAAAGGATTTTCAGATACTCTCTAATCCGAAACAGCATACATTCCCTGCGCCTGATCCTAAAGAGACGATAGATTACATTGCTACGCTAAAGCAGAATGCGAAAGGATTTGCTGTGATATCTGCAAAAGTCATAAATGAACCGATGGCTTCCGATCATCGTCCTATATTGGTGGAACTCCGTACTGTCGAAAAGGCGGATAAGATATTCCGCATGAAACCTTACTTGCAGAACCCGGTAGGCAACGGTATTACTGTGATGTGGGAAACAACCGTTCCTTCTTATTGCTGGGTGGAATATGGCACAGATACTACCCGGCTGGAACGTGCGCGTACGATTGTCGACGGACAGGTGGTTTGCAATAACTACTTGCACAAAATACGTATAGACGGCCTGCAACCCGGTCAGAAATATTATTACCGTGTATGCTCACAAGAAATTCTGCTTTATCAGGCGTATAAAAAGGTGTTCGGCAATACGGCGCAGTCGGCCTTCAGTGAGTTTACACTTCCGGCAACGGATACAGACTCTTTTACTGCCGTTGTCTTTAATGACCTGCATCAGCATACGCAAACCTTCCGATCTTTGTGTCAGCAAATCAAGAATGTCAATTATGACTTCGTTGTCTTCAATGGTGACTGTGTAGACGACCCGGTGGACCATAATCAAGCAACCAGTTTTATCAGTGAACTGACAGAAGGAGTGTGTGGCGATCGCATACCGACTTTCTTTATGCGTGGCAACCATGAAATCCGCAATGCCTATTCTATCGGTTTGCGCGACCACTACGACTACGTAGGGGACAGGACTTACGGCTCTTTCAATTGGGGGGATACCCGTATCGTCATGTTGGATTGTGGAGAAGATAAACCGGACGACCATTGGGTATATTATGGCTTGAACGATTTTACCCAGTTACGTAATGAACAAGTTGATTTCCTGAAAAAGGAGTTGTCTTCCAAAGAATTCAAGAAAGCCGGGAAACGTGTCCTTATTCATCATATTCCTCTTTATGGAAATGACGGAAAGAACCTTTGTGCAAATCTGTGGACCAAACTATTGGAGAAAGCACCTTTCAATATCAGTCTGAATGCACATACTCATAAATATGCTTATCATCCGAAAGGTGAGCTGGGCAACAATTATCCGGTTATTATCGGTGGAGGATATAAAATGGATGGCGCTACGGTGATGATTCTGGAAAAGAAAAAAGACGAACTGAGAGTGAAAGTTCTGAACGCAAAAGGAAAGATTTTACTGGATATTACCGTCTGAAACGATTGGGAATAAAATAAAGGCGGGCTGTCTCGATATAAAGAGGCAGCCTGCTTTGTTGAGTAACCGTAAAATGTTACTTCTCTATATGAATAATACCTGTATATCCTCCTCCTCTGCTCATATCTATGGGCAGTTTTTCGTTGTCCTTGATAACTTGTTCTATTATTTGGGAGTCTTTCGCCTGTTGGCCGGCATTTACTCCATCTATATGTGCTTTTATTTTTTTCGGTCCATTTCCTATGAATGATAAATCAATCTCAATATGCCGTGGAGGTAGCTCCGTTGATTACTCCGATATACCATGTATCGTCATGCCGGCGTGCAAGAGCGATATATTCGCCCACTTCTCCCTCCAAAGGGACTGTCTCATCCCAGGTTGTAGGAATACTTTTGATAAATTCAAAACTCCGGAGATTCTTGTCATATTTAGTAGGACTGTCCGAAATCATTTGCAACGGGCTTTCGTAGACTACATACATGGCTAACTGGTGGCTACGTGTGCCCTGACTCATCGGTTCATGTTGATTTTCATAGAATGTTTCCGGATGTGCGTTAAGCATAGCTCCGGGAGTATAGTCCATTGGGCCTACCCACATACGCAGATAAGGGATGATTACATCATGTGTAACCGTGGCTCTTTTGCTCCATTTGTTATACTCCAGTCCTATTACTCCTTCGCGTGTCATCAGATTCGGGTATTTGCGTCTCATGCCCTCGTTGGGGTAAGAACCGTGAAAGTCTACTAATAATTTGTATTGAGTGGCTTTAATAGCTACTTGTTCGTAGAAGTTAACCATTTTGGCATCATTACGGTCCATAAAGTCTATTTTAACTCCCTTCACTCCCCATTTGCTGAATTGTGCAAAAGCCTCATCCATTTGTCGCATGATGTTTACCCATTTCGACCATAACTGGATACCTACTCCTTTTTCTGTTGCATATTCACAGATACGCGGAATGTCAACATCGGGATTGAGGGTTAACAGATCGTTACGTGCCGACCAGCCTTCGTCGATCAGGACATATTCGATGTGATGTTTGGCTGCATAGTCTACCAGATATAGATATGTATCGGTATTAATGCCACTTTTGAAATTTATATGATAGATATTACGGTCATTCCACCAGTCCCATAATACTTTACCGGGCTTAACCCAAGTATAGTCGTCGGTTTGCTCCTTCTCTTCGGAGAGTAAATATATAAGCTCGCTTTGTAATATGGAAGAGGCATTGTCGAAGATACCGGTCACCCGCCACGGAAAGACCCGTTTCCCGCAGGTGGGAATAAGATAATCTTTGCGTGTGGAGGCATAGATTTTATTATCCCCTTCGTATGGCACTTCCTTATCCGGATAATTGGCAAAAATGCCATGGAAGGATTCTTGGGCGGGTTGTAAGTACATTCCCGGATAATTATAGAGATTGGCTTCAGCTAATAATACTTTGTATTTGTCTATTTCAACCATTACAGGAGCTACGGAGAAACTGTCTTTGGGTAATGCATTGATCGGCTTTACCGTATAATCCTGCTCAAACCAGTTTTGTAGTTGGTCGGTTAAAAGAGTGTACGAGGTATGATCCTGTCCGAAGCAGAAAGATACAGACTCTTTCTTTACGGGTTGTTTATTGTTCGCAGTACTTACGAAACGATAGGCCACTCCGTCATTATAGACTCTGAATTCGATTTTATAGTCTTTGTAAATAAGCTCAACCTGGTTATAATTATCCACTGTCTCTTTATATTTACGCGGTACAATAAATTCCACTTTTTCCGAAACGCTTTTACGAGTTATCTTTCTACATTTGTCTGTTCCCCAAGTGTCGTTTCCGACTGTAAGTGAGAGCGGGCAAGTATCAAGAATCTTTGTTCCATTCCGGGATAAGCTGTAACTGACTTGGTTGTCAGTCTCGATAGTTATCACATTTTTCTTGTCCGGCGAACCGGCCTCAATTATTTTAGCAACTGTTATCGAAGGAAAACAGAAGGCTGCTGTTAGTAGGAAAAGAATATGGTTCATTTTCATAATTAGTTTCCTCCGGATAAAACGATGAATGATAATCCTGTGATGAACAGGATAAACATGACTCCTAAAAGCCTGTCGGTTGATTTGGAACTACCGGTGAACTCTTTCCAGATAAATACACCCCATAAGGCGGCAATCATAGGTGCTCCCTGACCGAGAGCGTAGGAGATGGCAGCTCCCGCTTTTTCTGCGGCTATATAGCTTAAAGCAGTTCCCAATCCCCATATACATCCTCCGAGGATACCTACCAGATGTGTGCTTGCTTTTCCTGCAAAATATTCTTTATAGCTTACAGGAGTTCCTACAAACGGGCGTTTCATAACAACTGTATTGAATAGGAAGTTGCTCAGGAAGATACCGATTGAGAATATAAAGAAAGCGGTGTATGGAGTAGCCATGCCCGGAGTCGGAGAGTCAAAATTGTTAAGGTCCATGGCAGCAGCCACAAAACGGTAGAAGAAAGACATAAGTATGCCGGCAATAGCCGCAAGAATAATCCCTTTCTTGCTATTATTATTCCCCTCTTTTTGTTGTCTGCCTGCCGCTATTCCATTGCAGATGATAGCGATAACAATCAAGATTACTCCAGTAAACAACCAGAACGGATCTCCTTTAGGAGTGCTGAAATAGTTGATGAACACACCTAGGACCAAGGCAAGTCCTACACCCAGCGGAAAAGCAACCGCCATTCCGGCAATGGAGACTGAAGCTGAAAGTAAGATGTTGGAAGCATTGAAAATAACTCCTCCGATCAAGGCACTGACTATGTATCTGGCATCTACTTGCCGGATATCTTCCAGAAAACCTCTACCCGAATCTCCGAAACTTCCGAGTGTGAAAACCAGAAGTAAGGCAAATAATAAGATACCGATTGTATAATCCCAGTAATAAAGCTCATAACGCCAGTTCTTGCTGGCCAGTTTCTGGGTGTTACCCCAGGAACCCCAACATATCATGGTTATGAAGCAAAAGATAATGGCTAGTGTATAACTATTGACAATAAACATGACTCTTTCTTTATTGGTTTATATTCTTTTCTTCTTTCCCTGTCACCTGGCGGACAATGGCACCTAATGTTCTCTGAATATTCTCATTTCCTTGAATCATAAGATATTGATGTTGTCCTTTGTCTGACGCATTAAATAGACTGTGTCCTGCACTGTCTATTGTAATCGTTCCTTTTGTTGACAGTTCAAAATAATCCTTCTCCGGCTCTATGGCCTGTATGACAGAAGTCAAATCCCAAGTTTGCCTGTCGTATGGCATTTTGTCATATATCTGGTAAGATACACAAAGAGGATGTTTGTAAGCGTTCGGGAAATCATTCAAGATACTCTGATGCGGATACAACAATTTGTTGCCTAGTTCCCAGCCGCTTGCAATGACCGGAGTGGGCCATTCGCTGAATACGGTTTGTGCGGCATTTATATCCTGTACTAGATTCCATTCGGGGAAATCGAACTCGTTCCCATAGAGTCCTCCCATTACGGACAACAGTTTCACTTTTTGGGCAACGAGTGATTTGCCGTCCAAAGGACTGTATTCGTCGGCTTCTGAGCATAGCAGGCGTGAAAGGTTCGTTTCCGGTCCTACGGCAATAAATACCACGGAATTATCTGGTTGTGAAGCCAGTAATTTCCGTAATAACTTATATCCTTCCGGCAGATTGTCTTTTATGCTTCTTTGAGGATACAGTATCTTATTGCCTTCAATAATGGTATCCAAAGTCTGGCGGAGATAACCTCCGTCTTCGGGAGTAGCTCCGTTGTATGCATATCCCAATGGAATGTCTCCCCTCTCGTTGAGGCGGCAATATCCGTCAATATATTCAATTGAATAAGGGTTGGACTTGCTGATTGTGATACCTAGCAGATCTATTGTTCCGGCTTTCTCATAGTTGAATAGCATTTGCATAGCCAGCACGTCGTCAATGTCATTGCCGACATCCGTGTCGAATATCACGGGAACAGGAATCTTCGTTTCTGTAGGCTTGTTACAGGCGCTCAAGAAGCAGAACGAAAGGATTGCAACAGATGTGATATATTTATATATTTTCATGTTACTGATTATTTATCGGGTTGTTTCAATTGATATTTTAAAGACTTGTCACTTTGAATGTCAAAGAATAAATCCGGATTCAGACGGGTATCGGCAACTGATTCGTCAATACCGATATAGCCCATTGGATGATAACCGCCTTCGAAATAATTCTCATTGGCAAATCGGAGCGAAGGTTGCATACCGGCCGGATCGAGCACCGTTAAAGCCAGGATATATTTTCCCTTGGCAATGGGGGCGTCAATAGAAATATTCTTTCGGATGTGATAAGTTGGCGGAGCTATTTGGTATTTATGTTCATCTACAGACCAATTATCTCCCGGCATCCATTCGGAGATGTTTACTCCCTCCAATATTTTTCCCCACACTTTTTGATGACTTTCAGGGTCTAGTAAAGCTACTTCTACCGGCCAGTTATAATAGAATGGAGACGATCCGCTGTTGACAACTTTGAAAGAAATAGGGAATTGTGCTCCCACCTTAATTTCTTTCGGGTAAGAGAACTCATTGATAATGAACCGGTACCCCATGGCTTTTTGCAGTATCTCTGCATTTTTCCGGAACTCCGGTTCGTTGAAGTCTGCCCAGGTGATTCCGCCTAGATGATTGCAGTGCAGGTTCCGGATCTGTTCCATGACATATTCCCGGGTATCCTTATCTGCCACCACTTCTTCAAAAGATTTGAACCGGGCCAAATCTCCCCAGTTCCAAGTGATTTCTCCACCTATCGGCTGGGTTTTCCAACGATCACCCAGCTTCTTCATTTCCTCATAACCTCTTACAATCTCTTGGGGTTGAGACCATGAATCCCAATAAATTCCGAATTCATAATCTTTAAATTCATAGGCGTAGCGAACCATTACTTTCTTGTTTTTGAATGCTTTGGCAAAGGCATCTCCCAGGATCTTTTCCATGCCCGGAATCCATGTCCGGTTAGCTACGTGTTCCGGTTCGTCGTGCGGAGCCCAGTAAGTTGAGAGATCCGGATCATGGTGTTCTCCCCATTCGCCGATGATCCCCATTTCTACATACGCTACCCGTGGATCGTTATCCCATGCCTGTCCGAGTTTCTCTACCAGTTTTTTTACGCGCTCAGGAAAAGAAGGATCAAAGTACCCCCCGCTAATGGGGGTATTTTTGTCTTTTTCTTCTACATAGGCGCCCACGGAGTTCGGTTTCTGTTTATAAGGACCTTTTTCCGGATCTATTCCTTTAGGCCAGTGCCAACCGGTCAAGTCGTCCGGATTAGTGGGGTCTTTAGGTTTTCCGCCATGCCAGGGCTCCAGCCATACAAGAAAAACCCGGGGAATTACCTTGACATTTATGTCTTCCACGCCTTTCCATCGATGATTGCTGTAAGCGATAATCTTGTCTACCCCGTCATTGGCGTCATCCTCGATCATATTCCACTGCATATATTCTTTTGTCAGTGAACCGTAAGGGTAGGGATATTCTTCCCTGACCCGGTCGATACCGGGAGCGAAGAATTCCCTGAAGCCTTTCATCGGATTCCTGAATGCATTCGGATACTCCTGGTAAGAAACCGTGACGGTTTGTTCACTACAAGCAGATAACGTTCCGAATGCCATTAGGAGTAATATGTTTCTGATGCTTGATTTCATTAAGCTTATTGGTTATTGGATTTTATATTTCAGGGTTTTATCCTGCCTCATGTCATTAAAACTGCTGACCGGTATCTCAAAATAGATAGGCTCGGTATTGACGCCGATATGTCCCATTGGGTGACGTCCTCCTTCAAAGTAGTTTTGAACGGCGAATCTCAGTGAAGGAAGCATACCGGCCGGATCTAGCACAGCAATAGAGATGATGTAATCTCCCGTATCCAGTTTCTTGTCTAAAGTCAGTTCTTCTTCAACATGGTTCGGAGTAGCCGGTTGGGTATAAACTTTGGTTGAGTTGTTCCAGTTATCTCCCGGCATCCATTGTGATATTTTAGGAGTTTCCAATGTTTTGCTCCATACAACTTCTTGAGTCTGGGAGTTTAGTAAGGCAATTTCTACTGGCCAGTCATAATAGAAGGGTGACGATCCTGTGTTGGTTACGTCAAATGATATTTTGAACGGCTCATCCGGCTTGATACTTGTTGGGTAACTGAAATTGGATAAAACAAAACGGTACCCCATTGTCTTTTGCAATAATTCAGCGTTTGGCTCAAAAGACGGGTCGTTAAAGTTAGCCCAAGTGATACCTCCCAAGTGGTTACAATGCAGATCGCGTATTTGCTGGATGACGAGGTCTCTTGTCGTTTCATCTGCTACTACTTCTTCAAAAGATTTGAATTTATAGAGGCTTCCCCAGTTCCAGGTTATTTCTCCACCTATCGGTTGAGTTTTCCAGCGGTCGCCGAGCTTTTTCATTTCCTCGTAGCCACGCACCTTTTCTTCATCAATAGCCCATGAATCCCAATAGATTCCGAATTCATAATCTTTAAACTCGTACGCATAGCGAACCATTACTTTCTTGTTTTTGAAGGCAGCGGTAAATGCATCTCCCAACACCTTTTCAATGCCCGGTAACCAGGTACGGTTCTCTACATGATTGGGTTGGTCGTGAGGAGCCCATACTGTGGTGATGTCCGGGTCATGATGTTCCCCGAATTCGCCGATAATCCCCATTTCCACATACGCTACCCGCGGATCGTTGTCCCATGCTTGTCCAGCTTTCTCTACCAGTTTTTTCACTCTTTCCTGAAAAGTAGGGTGGCAATAGCCTCCAATAATAGGAGCGTTAAGATCGTCTTCATCGTATGTCTCTCCCGGAATGTCGCTTGGCCAATGCCAACCGTTCAGGTCGTCCGGGTTGTCTGTATGAGTGTTCTTGGCATATCCTCCGTGCCAAGGTTCCATCCATACGATATAGATACGTGGGATAACCTTGACATTGATATCTTCTACTCCCTGCCACCTGTGGTTACTGTAAGCTATAATCTTGTCGACACCGTCGCTTTCATTGTTTTCCAGCATATTCCATTGCATATATTCTTTAATGATGGAGCCGTAAGGATACGGATATTCGTCTCTTACCTTGTCATAGCCCGGGCCGAAGAATTCACGTAAACCTTTCATCGGATTTCGTATCGCATAAAGATATTCTGCCGGATTGACCGTAACTCTTCCGTCTTTGACTTCTATAGTTCCTCCCCCTTCGATAGGAGGGAGTATGCCATGGTCTTCTTCTTTACATGAATAAAAGAAGATACTCATCAATAGTCCTGTGATAAAAATAAATTTTTTCATGTGCTAAATGATTTATGTTAATATCCTTCGTTGTTTTCTGTGATAGCGTCATTGGCATCGACGGCTGCCTGTGGAATTGGGTATAGAACATGATAAGGCTGGATGGTGACTCCGGCATGGTCTTTCATATATTCGCCCAGTTTGCCGAAGCGGATTAAATCCCAGCGGCGCAGGTGTTCACAACATAATTCATGTAATCTTTCTTCCAGTACGACTTCGGCAAATTGTTCTTTATTCAGATTATCGGCTGCTGTTATGGAAGTCAGTCCTGCCCTGCCTCGTACTTCATTTAAGGCATCATACTTATCATTACTTGTGTCATCAATGCTGTTCAGCGCTTCCGCTTTCATCAAAAGTACGTCTGCATAACGAATCATTGTAAAATTCAGATTATCATCTTCAATCACATTACCTGTTTCTGCGTCCCAGAATTTACCGGAAGAAGGAGGTGTCTGGGTGACGCCTGCATATTCTGTGATGAAGAATGCTTTTTTACGTTTATCGTTGTTATCATAAGAATCGTATAAATATTGTGTCGGACCAAATCCGCCCCAGCCGCCAAAGTTGGTCGGTCCGCCTACATTACGAGGTCCCCAATATGAATGCTGGATACTTCCCTCCAGTCCCCATGAACCGGAATGCTTGAATTGAATTTCAAATATATTCTCATATTCCTGATTCTTGTTTTTTGGATCAAATATATCCTTTAGATTATCGTACAATTTGAATTTGCCTTCGAGCATCCGGCAGTATTTTAATGCTTCTTCCGGTTTTCCCCACTGAAGATAAATGCGTGCCAGCAAAGCTTGGGCAGCGTATGAAGTGGCTCTTCCTTTATCTTGGGCATTCGGCCAGGAGGTAGGGAGGCCGAGAGCTGCTTCCATATCCTGCGTAATCAGTGTGTAAACTTCGTCAACCGTAGCGCGCGGTCTCATGATTTCACTTCTGTCAATGGATGATTTTGTCCATAAAGGAACTCCACCGTACATTCTTACTAAGTCGAAATAGTAGATCGCTCTTAAAAAACGGGCTTGCATAATCATGGAACTATGGAGATCTGCACTGACTGCATCCGAAGGCATATCAATAACTGCATTACAACGTTTGATACCTTCGTAACAGAGCCGGTAGTGATTGTCCAGAAATTCGTGTGAAGCGGAAAAAGTATAATAATGTAATTGGGAATAAGCCGCCCAACCCATATCAAACGGAATTACTTCATCTGTTCCGAATTCAGTAAGGGTAATGGTATATTTCCCGACAAAGACTTCCTGGAGCGTGCCATAAGCGGCATAAAGAGTTTGCTGCCAGTCTTCCGGTTTTTCATAAGCATTTTCCGGTGTTAGTACACTTTGGGGTGTCAAGTCAAGAAAGTTGTCGCAACTACATAATGTCAGGCAGCTGAAAGCTAATATTAATAAATATTTTTTCATAATGTTTCTGTTTTTAGAAGTTAAGAGAAATACCACCGATAAAGCTACGGGCGTTCGGATAAGGATTGGTATTGTCGCTGGACTCTACGTCAAATCCTGTAAATTCAGTAGCTGTGAATAGGTTCTGTACAGAGAAATAAACCCTGATATTTGAGGCTTTGATATTTCTGATGACACTTTTCGGCAAGCTATAACCAATTTCCAGATTACGAAGGCGGAGGTAATCACCTTTTTGGAGATTGGCGTCGGTACCGTCTCCGTTAGCATAAGCGCTACCAACTCTCGCAGCCGGATATTTGTTGTTCGGTCTGTCTTGTCTCCAATAATATTTGTAATAGTTTTCACTCATGTTTCCCCATACATTGAAAGAGTTGAGGTAACGGTTCAGTGAATTATTGATTTTATGTCCTCCTGCAAAAGTAAAGAATGCGGTAAGGTCAATACCTTTATATGAGAATGTATTCGTAAAGCTACCATAATATTTGGGAGTGGAAACTCCGCAGAAATCACGGTCTTCTCCGTTGATGACATAGTCTTTCTTGGCATCCAGAATCTTGCGGTCACCGGGTTGGGCATTGTACTTGGCAGCTTCGGCAGCTTCGTTGGTTTGCCAGATACCTTCGGATTTTAATAAGTAGAACTGTCCGATAGGACGTCCCACAAACAATGTTTTATTGACATCTTGTTTGCCGTCATAAAGTTCTTTGATCTTATTGTTATTATAAGAAATCATGAAGGCAGTTGTCCATAAGAAGTCTTTGGTACTGATGTTGACCGTGTTCAGCGTAAATTCAATACCTTTGTTATCAATTTTGCCGATATTGGTAAGTGAAGTTCCGAAGCCGGATTCCAACGGAAGGGGTACTTCCCATAGCAGGTCAGTCGTACGCTTATAGTAGGCCTCGATCGTACCGGCTATCCGATTGTTGAATAACCCGAAGTCAATACCCAAGTCTAGTTGGTTGGCTTTTTCCCAAGTCAGTTCCGGGTTCGAAATAGAGGTTTGTACGGAGCCGGTTACCAGATTATTACCTAAAATGTAATTGGCGGAAGCACTTCCGAGGGCGATTGTCGGGGCATAAGCAAAATCTCCGATATTCTGGTTACCCAGTTTTCCGGCGCTGATTCTTAACTTCAGGTTGCTGATGACCGGAGCGTTTTCTTTGATGAAACTTTCTTCAGAGGTACGCCATGCAAGAGCCAGTGACGGAAAGAATCCCCATCGGTGTCCCGGAGCAAAACGGGAAGAACCGTCGCCGCGCATCGTCAATGTTGCCAAATAGCGGTTGCTGAAATTATAATTGAATCGTCCGTAGAAAGACACCAGGGAAGATGGGACTGCATACGAAGAGTTCGGTCCATGTTCTTCCGCTCCTTGCAAATTGTAATACTTGAGAATAGATGATAACTTTTTGGAGTCGGCGGTTACTTCTTCATAATCTGTTCTGGAAGCGGAGAAACCTGCCATTGCAGAAAGTTGATGTTCTTTGTTGATATCAAATGAATAAGTGGCAGTGTTCTCTGTTTGCCAATATCTTTTCTTGTTCGACATCACATTAGCATGGCCACCAGCCGTATAATGCTGTCCCATACGGCCGTCTTCGTAAGTATTTACTTTATAAAAGACAAGTTCTCCGCCGTTATCGGAACGTAATTTCAAGTTCTTTATCGGTTCTATCTCGATGTAGGCGGAACCTACGAATCTGGACTTGAGTGTGGCTTTGTCAAGCAGGTCAACAATAGCCACCGGATTTGCTCTCGTGTTGAGGAAACCATCGAAGTATTCTCCGTCTTCGGTATAGATAGGAGCTGTCGGTTGTGAACTAATGGCACTGAACATAGTTCCGTATCCCGAATCGGCTTCTTCATTGATATTCATGAGCTTTGACTCAATGACATTGAAACGTACACCGTATCTCAGCCACTTGTTTAGTTTGGCATCCATATTATATCGGACGGTCAGCTTATTGAAAGACGAGTTTTTGATCGTACCTTTCTGATCATACCAGTCTACTCCTAAAAAGTGTTGTATATCGTTCTTCCCTCCGGAAATCGAGAAGTTATAGTTTTGGTATTGCCCGTTTTGGGTCACTGCGTCCTGCCAGTCGGTCGATTCACCACGGCTTAGCAAGCGTAGTTCTTCTGATGTCCATTTGTAGTTAGGCTGGGCAATGGATACTAATTCATAGTATTGCTGTGCGTTCATCAAATCTTGCTTGTTCAACATTCGTTGCGTACCGAAAGAGGCATTCAGGGAGATTTTGGCTTTTCCGCTTGTACCCTTCTTGGTAGTCACGAGTACTACGCCATTAGAACCTCTCGAGCCATAGATAGATGCGGAAGAAGCGTCTTTTAATATTTCGATAGATTCAATATCACCGGAAGATAAATCCTGCAAACCTCCTTGTACGGGAATACCGTCGACGATGTATAACGGTTCGCTACCGGCTCGGAGCGAACCTACTCCACGAATAACGACAGAAGCATCCCCACCCGGTTTTACGGAGCCGGTAGTGACTTGCACGCCGGCGGCAAGTCCTTGCAGGGCAGTTGTCACTGTTCCTACTTTGGAGTTGGTAAGATGTTCCGATTTGATAGAGGCAACAGCACCCGTCAAATCGCTCTTCTTGGCAATACCATACCCGATTGCCACTACTTCGTCCAAATTAATGGCGTCTGCTGCCATTTGTATATTAATGACATTTTGCTTTCCTACGGTAACTGATTGTTTTACCATGCCCACGAAAGTAAACTCCAGGACATTTCCTCTTTTGGCTTTGATGCTGTAGTTTCCGTTTGCATCACTTACGGTTCCTGTTTGAGTACCTTTTATGGTTATAGATACACCTGGCAATGTTTCATTACTCGTGTCGGTAACGGTTCCTCTAATGTTGATTGTCTGTGCATGTAATACACTGGCAAAAAAGATGGCTATAAATAATATAATGTGTTTTTTCATGACGCTTATTTTAAAGGATTGTTAGTTAATAGGCCCGGATAGGAAGAACACCAATTTTCCAACCGCTTTTTGAGCAGATTTCCGAAACGATATTAGTATCTTCGTAGAAGTTCACATAATAGGCAGACCAGCCGGCTTCCCCGTCGCCTTCACTTGAAGTCCAGTAATTGTTTGCCGGAATATTGACTCCTTTCTCTGCTAATAAACTTTTAACTTTGAATACTTCGATCAGTTCTTCTCTGGAAGGGAGGAACCAGTCGGCATATACGGCATTTCCTTCAGTGACACTATTGTCCAGACAAAGTTGGGCGGCAATTTTGACTCCTTGCCACTCGGGCCAGTTGTTCGCACTTTGCAATGCATTAAACTTTTTGACTATATTTTGAGTGTTTGTATAGCCGCTTCCCATGTTTTGACTCGTTCCGGCCGCGTCCGACGAATTTACCTCCGGACCGAATTGTTCTGTTCCCGTACCGATGTTACTCATGTTTACGATATATCCGTGTGCCTTTGCAGCGTCCACCCAGAATACAACACCTCCTCCGAGTTTGTCGCCAACATTCGTCTCGATAGTGATTGTTCCAAGATTACTTTTCCGTTCTCCCCTGATAATCATGATAGAGTTTACCCCGTATAATCCTTCCGGAAGTGTAAATTCTACTCCTTCTTCATTAAGAGTTAATGGCAGATTGTATTCGACACCTGCCGGATAGAAAGAAGCATATAATACGGCGACGTCCCCTGCTTCAAATCCTTTTCCCTGAATCTCGACTTTGCTCTTGGGCTGTACATTGCCCGAAGGGAGAACAATATCAGTGATAGGAACAACGAAAGGCACTTTGAAAGTTCCGTTTAAAACGGTCTGTTTCCCTGCTCTTTCAATTGTTACGGTATACTCGCCGCCTGCTTCTACCGGGACGATAAACTTCAGGTAACTGTCTGTAATCTCCGTGACTTCTACCTTTTCTTTCTGGTTGTCAGCGTTACTTAAATAAACTATATCTTCTTTTGCAAAACCGAGTCCGTTGATTTGCGCAACCTGACCGGGGATGATGTCATTTTCCGAAGGAAATTTTATTTCCTTTAGAATGGGGGCTATGGGAGTAGCGGTGTGTTCGTCGTCGCTATTACAACTATAAAAGCTGCATACTATCAATCCCGATAAAATAGGGATGAGTAGTCGTTTCAAATAGGTTTTCATGGTTCATTAAATTTAAAAGTTGAACGATAAGGCTAATTCTTTTTCAAGCATGAAGTGCTTCACTTCATCGAGAGTGGGAATAGACGGTTGTGCACCCGAGCGTGTGACTGCAATGGCGGCCGCAGTGTTAGCAAAGTTGAGTGCTTCCCGATCTATTTCTTTCTTGGCACAAACGACTGCCAATGCGCCGCAAAAAGTGTCACCTGCGGCGATTGTGTCGATCGCATTTACTTTACAACCGGGAAGTTGGATGGTTTCTTTAACATTTTTCATGTACACACCTTGGCTTCCCAGTGTGATTACGACATTGCTTGTACCCGCTTTCAGCAATGTTTCAGCAATTTTCTCGAGATTGTTATCTGTATACTCAATTCCTGAGATGAATGAAGCTTCCAGCTCATTGACGACTAGTATATCAATGGCTTTCATCAGCTCCTCATCGATCAGACAGGCGGGTGCGGGATTGAACAATACCTTTTTACCTTTTTTCTTTGCTGATAGAGCTATTTTTTTAATTGTTTCGTAAGGAATCTCAGCCTGCATGACGATGATATCAGCTTCATCGATTACTTCTGAGAAATGGGTAATTGAACCGGGTAGTAAAGAATAGTTAGCTCCGGGAGGCTACTGCAATGCAGTTCTCACCACTGTCGGCCACAAAAATAAGTGCGGTTCCTGTGGGATGATTGACATCATCAATAATGTAATCGGTGGTGATACCTTCTTTTTTAAAGTGATTTTTTAAAATATCCGCGTACATATCATTCCCCAAAGAGGTGACAAACGTCACAGAGCCGCCAAGCCTGGCTGCCGCCACAGCCTGGTTGGCTCCTTTGCCTCCGAGGGACTGCATGAAATTTGCATCTCCGACTGTTTCGCCGGGTGCCGGGAGATGGCTGACTTGTGCAACCATGTCGATGTTTGAACTTCCAATAACTACTACTTTCATTTGAATCAGATTTATGTGATAGACCTAGGCTTTTTCTTTATTCTATAAGTTGACTTCCCTTTTGTATGGAATAGCACTCTGGGCACCGATACGTGTGACGGCAATGGCGGCCGCTGCATTTGCGAATTTTACGGATTCGGCCAACGAATGTCCTTGGGATAGATAAACACTGAATGCTCCACAGAAGACATCTCCTGCTCCGGTTGTGTCGATTGTCTCTACTTCTTTTGCAGGAATCATGGTATATTCGTCCTTTTCTTTCACGTAGGCTCCGTCTTTTCCCAAAGTAATGACAACATTTTCTATACCTTTCTCTCCGATAGCTTTAGCTGCCCGGTGCGCACTCTCAACATCCATTACTTTTATTCCTGATAGCATTTCTGCTTCTATACGATTAGGCAATATAGTATGTACATTATTTAAAAAGGAGTTGCTCAACGTAGAGGCAGGCGCTGGATTGAGTATTACTTTCTTACCGTATCGGTTGGCAATAGTAGCCGCGTACTCTACTGTATCTATCGGAACTTCAAGCTGCATGAGTATAATATCGGCTTCCTTGATTTTTTCTTCCGCTTTATTGATATCTTCTGTTGAAAGCGAACGGCTGGCACCCGGTGCTACAATAATACTGTTTTCACCAAACGAATCGACAGAAATAAGAGCTACTCCTGACGGGCTTTTCTGATCGGTGAATATAAATTCAGTATTGATTTTCTCAGATCTGTATATTTCCAAAGCTTGCAGACCGAATAGATCGTAACCAATTTTGGAGATAAAGGTGACTTCCGCTCCCAACCGGGCCGCTGCGATTGCCTGATTGGCTCCTTTTCCTCCGGGGTTCATATAGAAAGTTCCACCTAGAATGGTTTCTCCGGGGACAGGTAGTCTGTTGGCTTTCACAACCATATCGGTATTACAGCTTCCGATGACTACAATTTTGGGTCTATGAATTGATATAGTTTCCATAATATTAATAATTAAGATGATGCAAATAAAAGGAATAATAACGCGTCGTTTTTTACATTAATATTCCATTTATATAATTTCAAATTATATATTTAGGATGAAATATCCTGTTTAAAAATAATTTTATGGATTGTATTGTTGTGTGGAATTATATAATTACAAACGGATAAAGTGAAAATAAGGAGAGCGTTTTAGTGTTGTGAGTTTAGATGATCTGCTTTTTCTTTTTAGATTTCTTTAGCATTTGTGTGCCGTTTAAGAACATCAGACAGTTTTTCTTTTCGTATTTTTGATTCTATCCATGCGGTAAAATCAAATGCGTAATAGCTGATTTTCGTATTTATCATTGTATAATTCATGAATTTCGGGATATAACTTTTCCCAGAAATCTTCCCGGTCTTTTCTTAGAATAGGCAGATTACTTTTATTTAAGAACCATAAAACCGTATGCTCTGTTTTGAAAGTCTGCTCTTTGGGAGAAGACAGGCTGCGGGTAATAGAACGGGATTCGTGTCGTATCAATTCAAATTCTTGTGTCTCATAGTAAGCTATAAGACGAACCAGACGAATGGTTCTCATCAATGGCAGGTACTTGATGTTATGGTCTACAATGGCGTTACTGATATATTTTTTTGCGGCCTTGTAGTTCTGGTTACCGATGTGTATGAGGGTTGTGTAAAGTAATAGCTCGCTTTTACGAATCGGACTTAACCATGCTTCTTTATCATAAAGTGTTTCCTGATAACGGCTCATGAGTTCTGTACATTCAGCAAAGTTCCCTTTGTCTAGAGGTATAGGAAATAGCTCATATTGAAAAGTAAGCAGGTTGCGTTTATTTTGAATTCAAGTGAAGAATCTTCTACAATTAGTTTCCTTAATTTCTCCAGAAAGTAAGGCATTTCCTCATAACCGCCTACTGTCCGTAAACTTCCGAGCACTCCTTCGAGCACGGACAAGTAATAGATGGGGGATTTGACCAAAATTGATGATGATTTTCTTTAAAGATTCATTCTGGATAAAATGTTTATGAAAAAGCTCCTGTTCTGTCATGTTGGGGAAATTCAGCCGTAGCAGATATTCCAGTTCCTGTTTTTTGGGCAATTGTCAGTATCTCATTGTTTTCGTAGAATTGAGCTTGCTCAATCGTGTTGGATAGAATCTCGAAACATTCTTCGAACAGAGAGCGCTCATACAACATACGGGCTTTGCATAGATCATTCAGCAGATCATAATAGATGTCTTTCTTCTTCCTTAATGTGAGCAGCGTGTCTACCAGTTTCTCATATAAATATTGAATGGATACTTCGAAGGAGCCTCTCGGCCTGCGCTTATAAAATTCTTCTTTCACTGTATTTCCGTTGGGTTGTTTACTCTTCGTGATAATGTCGTAAATCACAAGATAGTCCTTCTCCTCCTTGTCTTTAACGACCTGCAAGGAGAAGTGTTTCTTTCTGATTTTGAT
>VOFI01004265.1_pt1 | contig 128216 bp, 152 predicted proteins | sample 5384131 | NCBI WGS metagenome assembly VOFI01 (sample SAMN12384728, study PRJNA508395) | human gut metagenome | isolation source: healthy gut H | host: Homo sapiens | reverse complement strand
GACGCCTTACGCCGGAGGAATTTGAGATCATGAAAAACTTATACCACCAAGGGGTGTGAGATTTTGGAAAGCCTGAATTATGCCCAGGATGAAGAATATTACCGCTATAGCTATGAGATTTGCCGCCATCATCATGAGCGTTGGGATGGGAAAGGCTATCCCGATGGCTTAAAAGGAAATCAGATTCCTATCTGGGCCCAGGTGGTTGCTTTGGCGGACGTTTATGAGGCTCTCACGGGAGAACGGGTTTATAAGCCGGTGTACAGCCATGAGAAGGCTCTTTCCATGATCGTTAACGGTGAGTGCGGACAGTTTAATCCGGAACTGTTAAACTGCTTCTTGGAAGAAATAGATAACCTTTTGATGGAATTAAGGCAGCCGGAAAAGCAGCTGGCGCCGCCTTCTTTGCCGGTATCCTCCAAGCCGGCGGCAAGTCAGTCTGAAACCCTTTCTGAAAGGACGCTGCGGCTTTTAGAGCTGGAACGGCAAAAATATCGGGTGCTGTCTGATTTGTCGGGAGATATTACCTTCGACTACGACGCTCAGACCGATTTGTTGACTTTTTCTGAAAAGTATACTGAAATGTTCGGCGGGAGCTTCCAGATGCAGGATGCCCTCAAAGTGATTGAGAACACAGATAAGATTCTGAAAGAGGATAAACCAATTATATGGAAAGTCCTCAAAGAGCTTACTCCTGAACAGCCCGTTGGAAAAATGGAACTGCGTATGCAGACGCTGGCCGGCGATTTCGAGTGGTTTGAGGTATTGATTAACGCTCTCTGGCGCAATGAAAAGGAGCCTGAATGCGTATCGCTGATCGGGAAAATGACTAATATTAACGACCAGAAGCTGGAAACCTCCCGGCTGAAACGGCAGGCCAGTACGGATTCCTTGACCGGCACCTATAATCGGAAGGCGGCTGTGGAATTGATTTCCGATTATCTGCTTTCTGAGCCAATGCCCCAGGGCGCCCTGTTCTTTATGGACATCGACGATTTTAAATCCTTTAATGACGATTATGGCCATCAGTACGGGGACAAAATTTTGCAGAAGATCGGAGAAAAGCTGAGGGGAGCTTTCCGCGGAACCGATATTGTAGGGAGAATCGGCGGTGACGAATTTATCGTGTTCCTGGAGGAAATCAGTTCCCGTGAGGCAATCATTAGGAAGGCCCGGGAGGTCTGCGGGATGTTTCGGAAAGTCGGGGATGAAATTGGTTGGAAATTACCGGCAGCGTGGGTGTGGCTTGCAGCCCGGATGACGGGCTTTCCTTTGACAGCCTGCTGGCGAAAGCGGATCAAGCGCTGTATCACGCGAAAAAGTGTGGAAAGAACCAGTTTTCCTTTTCCACGGATTTATCAAAGCAATAAGAGCTTATGCTTAAAAAATCCCGGAGCGCTTCGCCCGGGATTTTTGTACGGAAACCGTCGGCCCAGCTGACGGAAGCGCCGCGTAAAAGCTCGCGCTTCAGGTATCGGGCGAAGCGGGCTGCTGAAAGCGGCTTAACGGCACCATATGAGTTTTCATGCTATGCGGGGGAGGAGGCTCAGAACAGGCTCAGCGCGTCCTGAGAAATTTTCCCGCAGCAGGTCCTTATGGGGACGAATCAAGCAGGACGTTTCGCCTGGAATTATGACAGCCCATTCTTCTGTGCTCCGGCTAATCAAAATAAGCTTAGCTGCTGCGCCGGATGAGGAGCCTTGCCGGCAAGCCGCGCCTCCCGTTTTAAAAGCTCTTGCGGGATTTCCCCGAGAAAAGGAGAGGGATGATCGGAAGAAAGAAGGATTAGTTCATCCTTTGCACGGGTCATCCCGACATAAAACAGCCGGCGTTCCTCCTCAATGCTTTGCATCCGGCCCTGAGCTTCCAGGGGCAGATTTCCCTGGTTGACGCCGCAAAGGAAAACTACGGGGAATTCAAGCCCTTAGATCCGTGTAGAGTAGTTAAGGTGACGGCACTGGAAAACCGGTTTTTTTTGCAGCTTCGGGTTAGATCACTTTCCTGACCCAGAATGAGCTGGGCCAGAAGCTCAGAGGTTTTGGAATAAAAAGAAGCGGTGTTAAGAAGTTTTTGTACAGCCGGTTCCTGCTCCAGAGAAAGCTCCAGCGCGGCTGTTTCCAGAAGCTTCGCGGGCTTTTTCTTTTTTCCAGTAGGGGATATATGCTTTGCGAAACAGAGGTAAGGAAACTGTCAGAACGCCTACATTTCGGTACTCATTTTCTAAAAGCTCCAGCTTTTTCGGAAGGGAATATCCCTGATAAGAGCTTAAAAAGCGTTGCAGGCTCTCCGACAAATCCTCCGGGCAGCTGAATAAAAGCTTTAAGCACACGGCAAGGGCGGTAAGATCATCCGGCTCGGATAAAAATTGGAAGAAGCAGGTCAATCCCCGCACCTTATCGTGGCGGAGAAAATCCTCACGCCCGGCTACCACATAAGGGATGCTCTCCCTTTGGAGACATTTTTCCAGAAGCTCCGCTTCGTGGTGAGTGCGGTATAAAATAGCGATTTCGGAAAAATCCCGGGAGGTTTCCCGCTGGGAGGAAACGCAGGACTGAGCGTCCAGCATATCGATGCCGCCGACCATGGCGTTGATTTCCTTGGCTATGGCGATACCCTGAGACAGGCCGTTTTCACAGGGGAGAAAGCGGACCGCTCCTTGCGGAGGACGGAAAGCCTCCAGCTCCCGCTTCCCGCCCGGGTTATGAGAAATTACCGGAAGAGCGCAGGACAGAATTTCCGGAGAAGAACGGTAATTGGTTTTCAGCCTGACTGCCTGAAGCTCTGGATATTCCTCCTGAAGCCGTTTAAAGCAGGCTGGGTCGGAACCCCGGAAACCATAAACCGATTGATCCGGATCTCCGATTACAAAAAGCCTGCCGTTTTTTTTACTCCAATACCGCAGCAGCTTGAACTGGACCGCATTGCAGTCCTGAAACTCGTCCACAAGAATCTGTCTGAAGGGCTTAGAGGGAAATGCGTCAGGATCTCTTTCATACTCCCGCAGAACCTCCAGGAGAAGATCGTCAAAGTCTAACAGCTTCCGTTCTGACAGCCGCCGGCAGTATTCCTGGCAGGCGCCTGGATGCTCCAAGGCTTCCTCAGAAAAGCCGTTTTCCATTTAGAGACCTCCTGCAAAAAGCCGTCTGGGGGACAGCTTGAGTCCTAAAAGGCGTAGAACCTGGCTGGCAATGTCAAGAGCTTCGGCTTCACCCGCTAAGGTCACTTTACTCCGCAGTCCTGTAAGAAGCTTAAGGCATAGGGAATGAAAGGTGCCGATATGAACGGCGTTAGCTGCTTTTGCGGGCAAGGCGCATTTTAACCGTTGGCGCAGTTCGCCGGCGGCTTTGTTGGTGAAGGTGACGGCGGTGAGTTCTCCGGGCGGCTCGTGAAGCTGTTCCACAGAATAAATAATTCTAGAAACCAGGGTTTTCGTTTTTCCGGTGCCAGGCCCCTGCAATGACCTCTATAATGGGCTGCTGGCTGGTTACTGCCAGAAGCTGCTCAGAATTAAGCTGCTCGATCCGGCTTTGGGGACCTGAGGAGACTTTTTGCTGTGTGGGAGAAGCGATAGGACCGGCTGGGAGGGACTGCGCGGATTTTGGAGTGCGGCGCCTTACAGGCACGTCGCTGCCGAACAAGCTGGTCTGGCCGCTGATTGCTTCAATTTCTGATTGTTCCAGCAAATGGATTACTCCGTAAGCGCCGTCATAGCCAGGCTCCCCTCCGCAGACGGCGAATACCCTCCTGGATACACGGCCCGGTCTGCTTTTCCGATTTCCTCTAAGGGGGTTTCCCGGAGGATGAAAAATTCAGACCCCAGCCGTTTCAGCATGGCCTCGTACTGAGCCAAAACCTTAACGCTGGCTGGGGAATGGCTGGTAGAGGCGGCGATCACCTCCGGCAGAGGAACCAGGCTTTCAAAAGCTTTGCCGTTAGGCTTGACAAAGCCCTCGGGCCGGTCGGCCAGCTGCTCCACCCGATGCTGCACCCCGATGGTGATTTTTTTGCCGCAGATAGGACATCTGCCTCCATATTGTTCCGTTTCCGAGGGCTTTAAGCATAGATGGCAGTTCCGGTGTCCATCGTAATGATATTTTCCCTCCTCAGGGAAAAATTCAATGGTTCCCAGAAAGCCCGTCAGGATTTCTTCCTTGAATGGCGTTGGCTAATTCGGAATAGGAAAGCTCCGTTTCCAGGAGATTGGCTTCCCGGCCCAGCTTAGCGGGAGAATGAGCGTCGGAGTTGGAAATCAGGGTATAGGAGTCTAAGGCGGAGATTCTCCAATTCATCGGCGGGTCGGAGGAGAGCCCGGTTTCTAAGGCGTGAATGTAGGGGGTTAAATCCTCAAAACATTCCTCAATGCTGTCAAATCCGGAAAAAGCACCAAATAGAGAAAAGTGCGGAGTCCAAATATGTGCGGGAATGAATACCGCCTCGGGGGCAGCCTCTAAGGCTGTTTCCAAAAGATCCCGGCTGTCCAGACCTAAAATAGGCCTGCCGTCGGAATGAATGTTACCTATCAGCTCCAAGCGCCGGGAAAGCTCCTCGGCAGCTTCCAGGCTAGGCAGAAGAATCAGATTATGTACCTTGCGGACCTTTCCGTTCTTTTTATAGATTGAACTGATCTCTCCTGTTACCACAAAGCGTACTGATGTGCTTTGCGCGTCGGGGCCCTCTGGAAATTGGAATTCTTTTTTTAGGGTATACAGCCCTGGTTCTGCAGGCTCCAGCTTTTCCCAAAGCTCCTTCCTCCAGGCGGGATGGGTGAAATCGCCGGTCCCAAGTAGAGAGATGCCTTTTTTCCGGGCCCAAAGCTCTAAATATTCAGGAACGCATTCCTTGCTGGTAGCCCTGGAATATTTGGAATGAATATGCAGATCCGCGATATACATGGTCAGCCTCCGATTTAGTGCTTTTCTTTGATACCATTAATCATAGCACCTTTTTTAGCTTAATCATCAAGCAGAAAATAAAAAAATTGATATGATATCTTTTTTTATGTCGCGAAAAGAGAGTTTTCCAAAGAAACGAAGCGTGGAATCGATTCCGCAAAGGAGGTGCAAAAACCATCTTATTTTGAATGGGAAACATCTGCGGCGCTCAACGAAAAAAGGATACCGTAACGGTATCCTTCCCTATCATCATGAATTGAGCTTACAAACCAAATTCTTTTTGCGTAGGCTACCGGGCCGCGGATAGGCTTTGCGTCATTCCGCAGCAGCAATCATAAAATTCTGATCTGGTATACCTAGCGGAAGCTCTACGCCCAATTGATTGGCAGGGCGGTATCCCATTCTGGGATAGTATAATTCGCTTCCTAAAACGAGGGGAGTACTGATATCCCAATTCTTTCGCAATTCGGTGCCCCTCCTTTATTAAAGCTGTTCCTACCCCCTGTCTTTGATAAACCGGCTTAACCGATAACGGGGCCAAAGCTACAACCTCGGCATTGCCAACCCGCGCTTTTGTAAACAGAATGTGCCCTGCGATTTCTCCGCTTATTTCTGCAACAAGAGATAAATCTGCGATAAAAGCGTCGCTTTTCCGTAAGGCGCAAACTAAGTCCTGTTCACTGCCATCGGTATGCTCGGCAGTTTCAAAAGCCTCCTTAATTAACTGATAGACTTCAGCATGATCCTTCGTTGTTTCTTTTCTAATCACCAATTTTGTTTTACCTCCGCAAATTCTGTTGTCAAATTTGAGCTGTAGATTAGTTTTTTATTGCTAGGCTGTTTTTAAAATTGCTTAAAGGCAATGGGACGCTGAAAAATAGGCTTATGGCAATTTGAGGTCAGCCGTTTCTAAGCAAAGCGATAGGGGCTTATTTTTAGAATATAGCATCCTGCGGCTTATGGGGCAGAGAGCGGACCTATAAAAAATCCCAGCCGCGAAAGATGGCTGGGATAAAAAGACTGGCTTTACTGGAAGCTTATTAATAGCCTATATGGAAACGCTTATGCCGATGGCCACGAGAATAATGACCAAAACATAGAAAAAGAGCACAAAGGAGCTGACGATAACGCCGGCGATCCCAAAGCCTTTGCCGTCCTGATCCAGCCGGGTACTCTGTGAAATGCCGACGCCGGATAAAATTACGCCCAAAAGCGCGCAGACGAATCCAAACCATGGAAGAAAGACGGATACCAGAGAAAGCACAAATCCAGCGATGGCGCAAGGGTTGGTCTGCTTGGGCTTAACGGGCGCCATAGGCGGATAGGGCGGGTATTGATAGGGGGGGATACGGTGCCTGAGGCGGAGTATACGGATTCATAGGGGTGTGGGCTGAAATGAATTATTATCATCATAATTTAAACACGCGCCGCAATAAGTACAAAATAGACTATCCGGGGGATTGTTCTGGCCGCAGTGAGGACAAAACATACCTCTTTCCTCCTTTGTTTGTATTGATTTTATTTTACAATAGATAGAAAAAGAAAACAATAGGGAAAGCCCGGAGAATGTTTGAAAATAACGGCTCCCGGAAATTTTAATTTCCTGGGAGCTTTTGGGGCCGTTTAAGAGAAATTTATGATAAGCACTAGGAATCACAGTAACGGCAGCTTACTAGCGCCTTTGCCGCAGATGATAGATAAAAGGGACTGCTGGCGACGGCTTTTGATTGCTTTAAGATTTGACTTGAGAATGTTAAGCCGTTGCTACCGGAGGATATTGACTGCTGTAGCCCATAGAGCGGGAAACCCTTTCCGCCGCAGCCAGCACTGCTTTAACATTCCCGTCAAAAATTTCTTTTTTGCGGTATTGGTCGATATGTCCAGTGATGCCAATGGCGCCTACACAGCGGTTTAGACCGTCTAAAACCGCAGCGGCGATACAGCCGATGCCTCTGGAATATTCCTCGATGTCCGTAGCATAGCCTTTTTGCTTGGCGCTTTTGATATTTTGCAGAAGAGCGCTGATGCTATGCTGATAGAATAGGGGGTTTTTTGTACTAGGGTTTCGTGGTTCAGCAGATCCTGCTGCCCTCTGCAGATAATTGAGCGCAGATAATTTTTCCGGCTGCGGTGATATTGATCGGGATAGGGTATGCATGGGCGCCACAATTGATACCGGATTTACTGGGATCGCCTGGTCAATATAGAGAACGGTTCTGTTTTGAAACAGGGCAAGCTGAGCGGTTTGGCCTGTGGCCGCGGCCAGTTCTTTTAAAGGCGCCTGGGCCATAGATTGAAGAGGATTGTTTAATTGGTACCGCTGTACAATTTGGAACAGCTTGCTTCCTGGCACATAAAGCTGCTGATTTGAGCTGATTTCATCCACGTAGCCCCGAGCGGCCAGGGTTTTAATCAGCCGGAAAGCGGAAGCGATGGGAATCGATAATTCGTCCGAGATTTTTTTTAGAGATGCGGGCTGGTTGATTTCCAGCAAATATTCAATCATGGAGAGCCCTCTGTCCAGCGCGGGCGCGGCGGAAGGCGGTGTTTGGTTGTTCAATGGAATTCCTCCTTTAACTTTATTGTAGCAATTATTTTAAAACAGTGCAATCCTTCTTGACAGATTCGGTGCTTTACGATATAATTTTCATATACAATAACATTATTTCATATATGAAAAGAGGGGGTCCTTTGTGAAAATTGCCATTGGTTGTGACGAAGCGGGCTGTGGTTTAAAAGCATATTATCATTGATCTGCTTCAAAAAGGAAGGAATCGAAGTGACAGACGAGGGATGTCGGGATGACGAAGTGGTGCTCTATCCCAACATTGCCGAAAGGGTGGCTAACATCGTGGCGGACGGCGAGGCGGACCGCGGTATTTTGATCTGCGGCACCGGCATCGGCATGGCGATGGCCGCCAATAAGGTGAAAGGAATCCGGGCTGCTGTTTGTCATGATCCCTTTTCTACGGAACGCTCCCGCAAAAGCAATGACGCCCAGATTATGTGCATGGGCGCCAGAGTCATTGGCCCGGAGCTGGCGAAAATGCTGGTGAAGCTATGGCTGACCTGTGATTTTGCCGGCGGCGGCTCTGCTCCCAAGGTGGAAGCCATCAAGCAGATGGAAGAAAAATATTTCAAATAATATTTTTTAGGAGGTTGTATCTATGCAGATGTTTGCCAACGATCCCCAGTATATCGTGGAGGATATGCTGAAGGGCTACGCCAAGGCCCACAGTGACATTGTAGCCCCCACGGACAATCCCAGAGTGTTCAAGACTGCGCAGCCCGTCAGAGAGGGCAAGGTTGGTATCGTTACCGGCGGCGGCTCCGGCCATAAGCCCGCGTTTATCGGCTATGTGGGACGCAATATGGTGGATGCCGTAGCGGTGGGCGAGATCTTTTCTTCCCCCACGGCGGTAGCGTTTTACGACGCCATCCGGGCCGCTGACCACGGCAACGGCGTCGCCTGTTTGTATGGAAACTATGCCGGCGACAATATGAACGTGAAAATGGCCATGGAAATGGCGGAGGATGACGATATCGAGGTGAAAATCGTGGTGGCCAACGACGATGTCGCTTCCGCGCCCAAGGAAAACCGGGAAAAGCGCCGCGGCGTTGCCGGCGAGATCTTTATGTGGAAATGCGCCGGCGCCAAGGCTGCGATGGGCGGAACCTTGGATGAGGTCATCGCGGCGGCTCAAAAGGCCATTGACAATTGCCACAGCGTGGGCGTAGGCCTGAGCCCTTGCTCGCTGCCTGCCGCCGGAAAGCCTAATTTCCAGATTGACGAGGGCACCGCGGAATTTGGCATCGGACATCACGGCGAGCCTGGCGTGGAGGTGTGCAGGCTGGGCACCGCGAAGGAAATCGCTGAAAAAATGACCAAGCTGGTGATGGATGATATTTCCGATAAAGGCAACGGCGAGCTGGCGGTTCTGGTTTCCGGACTGGGCTCTACCCCGGTAATGGAGCTGTATGTGCTCTATCAGGAGGTAGAAAAGATCCTGGAGTCTAACGGCTTCAAGGTAGTATTCCCGCTGGTTGGCAATTACTTTACCTCTTTGGACATGAAGGGCGCTACGGTAACGCTCTGCCAGGTGGATGATGAGATGAAGGAATACCTCAATATGGAGATTGATACGGTAGCCTGGAAGCAGTTCCAGAAATAAGCTGTATGTGTCAGGAATACGGAAGGAGATTACTTGCATGAGTTCGATTGCAACCGCCAATTCCGGCGGCATCGTTGTTAAGGCTGCCCAGTGCATCCGAGACAACAAAGAGTATTTAAGTACCATTGACGGCCTGATCGGCGACGGTGATCACGGTATTAATATGGATAAGGGCGCGGGCATTTATCTTTCCCGGCAGAGCGAGGCGGGAGAAGGCCTGCAGGAAAATTTAAAGCTGCTGTCCCGGGTTCTCATGAACGAGATCGGCGGCTCCATGGGGGCGTTGTACGGCACCTTTTTCGGACGTCTTGCCAGAACCGTCAAGGGCAAGGAAGCCTTGGATCTTCCCTTGTTCTCCGATATGATGGCGGCGGCGCTGGATGGAATTCAGAGCCTGGGCGGGGCTAAGGTAGGGGATAAAACGCTGGTTGACACCCTGACCCCGGCAGTAGAAAGCCTGAAAAAGTCTGTGGAGGCGGGCGACGATTTTTCGGAGGCCCTGAACAAGATGGAAGAAGCCGCGGAAGCGGGAAAGGAATCCACTAAGGATTTGGTGGCAAAGCTTGGAAGAGCCAGCCGCTTGGGAGAGCGCTCCAGAGGTGTTTTAGACGCGGGAGCTACCTCCTGCTGCCTGATCATTAAGGCGCTGTCTCAGGGCATCAAAGAGCTGCTGCAAGCTTGAGCCCTGTTACGGTTCATTCAGGTTATCAATAAGTGAAATTAGGAGCGTGGCAGAAATGAATAAGAAACCGAAAATTGGCGTAATCGGCTTTTCCGACGGCGAACCGGAGGTTCATGAGGAACTGAAGGGTATCGTCCAGGAGCAGATGGACGCTATCGTAAAAGCGCTGAGGGCATCCGGCGAGGTCGATGTGGTGGAAGCGGATTATCTGGTGCATTCTCCCGAGGAGGCGAAGCTCCAGGGGCAGAAAATGGTCGCGGAGGATGTGGACGGAACTATTTTCTCCTATGGCGTGTTCAGCTTTCCTAATTTTTCCGCTATTGCCGCGAAATTCGGAAAGGGCCCGTTTTTGCTGGCCGCAAACCTGAACCCCGACTGGCCTGGCATGGTGGCTATGCTGGCGGCGGGCGGCGCCCTGCATCATCTGGGCATCGAGCATTTCAGAGCGGCTGGAGATATCAATGACAAGGAAGTTTTAGATAAGGTTCTCCAATTCGCTAAATGCGCCCATGTGGTAAACTCCCTAAAGGGTTCTACCTATGGGCTGATTGGCGGCAGAAGCCTGGGAATGTACAGCGCCACGGTGAGTATGCAGGACTGGCAGGATAAATTCGGCATTGATATCGAACATATCGACCAGTCTGAGATCGTGCGCCTGGCGGATACGATTCCCCAGGAGCAGGTGGATAAGGCGTTCGGCTGGCTGACGGAAAATGTGGGCCGCATTGAGTATGACGACAAAAAGCTGACTCCGGAAAAGCTGAAGCAGCAGATCCGTCATTACGAGGCCACCAAGAAGATCATCGAAGACCGCAGGCTGGACTTCATCGGCGTAAAATGCCACTATGAGATGAGCCGCCATTACTGCACCCAATGCTTGAGCGCCGCTTTCTGCAACGACCCCTATGACTGGGATGGCCCTAAGGAGCCGGTGGTATGCGCCTGCGAAGCGGACAGCGACGCCGCGCTGACCATGCAGATCCTCCATTTGCTCACCAACGATCCGGTGGTGTTCATGGATGTGCGTCACTATGATAAGGATTATGACGTGATGGTGTTCTGCAACTGCGGTTCACAATCCACCTATTACGCAGCGGCTTCCGACGATCCCAGGGAGAACCTGAAAAAGGTTACTCTGTATCCTTGCCTGGATATTTACGCCGGCGGCGGCTGCCATGTAAACCTGATGACGAAGCCTGGCAAGGCTACCATCGCCCGTCTGAACAGGACAGAAGGAAAATACCGCATGACCATTATTCCCACCGAGTTCGTAGAACTGCCGGAGGAGAAAATGGCGGAGACCACCAAGGAGTGGCCCCACGTGTTTGCGAAGCTGCCCTTTGACCATCAGATTTTCTTAGACCGTTTTGACGCCAACCACTGTCATGCGGTTTACGGGGATCATGTGGAAAGCCTGAAGATGATCTGCCAGATGCTGGATATCGACGTTGAAATTTTAGGGGAGTAACCTTCAACAATAGGAATTATAACCTGGAAAAAGCTTAGTAGACACAGAGAAAAGCCCCGGCCTTTTAAGGCCGGGGCTTTTCCGGTATCCCGTTATTTTATTATGCGATCGTATAGCACCAAGTTTTTTACTCTGTGGATTTCATGGACTCCACCATACTGATCTTTTTCAGCTTGCGGTACATGACCAGGTTGACAATGATAGAGAAGAAGATCGTGAGTAAAGCGGAGAACACATAGCTGAGCCACTTGATCTCCCGGCCAAACATGACCATATCCACTTCCGCTGTCTTCACCACGAAGGCGTGGAGGAAGATACCGAATATCAGGCCGATTGCCGTACCGATCAGCGTGAGAATGCCTGTTTCCCGGTAGATATAGGCGGAGACCTCTTTGTCATAGAAGCCCAGCACCTTGATGGTGGCGATTTCCTTTGCCGCTCGGTGATGTTGATGTTGGTCAAATTATAAAGCACCACAAAGGCCAGTAAGCCGGCGGAGACAATCAGCACAATCACGATAAAGTCAATGCTTTTGATGGTGTTTTGGAAAGAATCCTTGATGTCGTCGGTAAAACTGACGGCCTGCACCTGATCGGATTCCAGAAATGCCGAGGTGATCCGGTCACGGTTTTCCTGGGAGCCATCCGGTACGACGGCGATAGTCTGGTTCATTTCCGGCTGCGTGTGGTATCCTTCCTCGTAAAGCGCAGGGGATAGGTAGATGTAATTTTGGACATAGTTCTCAACAACGCCGCCGACGGTAAACTCCGCCTGCCTGTGATCATCGTTGCGCTGTACCGTGATGGTATCCCCTACAGCAACACCAAGCCGTTCCGCCGCTTTTTCCGTCAGCAGGACAGTGTCTTTTTCAAACTCAGCCGGTACCTTCGATTTCCGATCCTGGAGGGTAACGAACTGGGACAGCCGGTCTGGCTCCTCAGGGACAAATAAATAAACATCCAGGCTTTGGCCGTTGGCGGACGCATCGCCGCCCTCTTGTGCGATCCGCAGGTACCGGTCTACCGTACCGGTATCGTCCAGAAGCTCCTGAACGGCGGGATCTTCCTTCATCTTTTCGGAGTCCTTGGCGGTGATGGTGAGATTATATTGCAAAGACTTCCCCAAACTGGAGATTGACAATATCGGAAATAGAATCCTGGAGGCCAAACCCGGTCAGCGAGCAGAGCGGTACAGCCGGCGATGCCGACCACCGTCATCAGGAACCGCTTTTTGTACCGGAACAGATTCCGGGCGGTGACTTTGTGGATAAAGGAAAGTCGGGACCATAGGGGAGTTACCCTCTCCAGCAGAATCCGTTTGCCGCTCTTTGGAGCTTTGGGAAGGATCAGCCTGGAGGGCGCTTCCTTTAAGGAACTGTAGCAAGCCCAGAAGGTGGTCAACAAAGTAGTCAAAATCGCGGCTCCGGAGGATAACAGAGCGTATTTCCAGTTGAATTGGATGACCAGCGCCGGCAAGTCGTACATTATGGTGTAGGCGTTCCAGATCACCGTGGGGAATACATAGAAACCGACCAGTAAACCGAACAGGCTGCCGGTAATAGTGGCCACGGCAACGTAAATCAGATATTGGGCCGCGATTTTTCCTTTGCCATAGCCCAGAGCCTTCATCACGCCGATTTGCGTTCTCTCCTCATCTACCATACGGGTGGCGGTGGTGAGCACGACCAGCGCCGCGACCAGGAAGAAGAAAATAGGGAATACCTTGGCGATGGCTTCCACCTTTTCCGCGTTGGAATCAAAGCTCACATACCCCACGTTGGTATCCCTGCCCAGCACCATCCATTCCGAGGGCTCCAGCTGATCCAATTCCTTCTGCGCGTCGTCAATTTCCTTTTGCGCGTCGCTCAGCTTTTGATCGGCCTCGGTTTTACTTTTTAAGTATTCAGCTTCGCCTTCTTCCAGCTGCTTTTCACTGTCGTCGATCTGAAGCTGGGCGTCGTCCAACGTTTTCTGGTTTTCCTCCAGCTCCCGCCGCCCGTTTTCCAGCTCCAGCTTGGCTTGAGCCAGCTCCGCTTTGGCGCTGTCAAGCTGAAGCCAGCCGTCATCCAACTCTTTTTTAGCGCCGGCAAGCTGGCCTTCTGTTTCCTCGAATTTTTGCTGAGCCTCTTGTTTGGCGGCCTCCAGCGTCTGACGGCCCTGATCCAATAAAAGCTTGTAGCCATCCAGCTGAGCCTTGGCCTCCCGATACTGCTGGAAACCGGCGGCATAAGCCTCCTCCTTAGGCTTTAGCTGCTCCTCCAGCTGCTGGGCCTGCTGAATCAACCCTTGCTGGCGCAATGCTGCTCAATGTAAAGCTTTGCGGCGTCAATTTCTGCTTTCGCCTGATCCATCTTTCCTTTTTTCAAGGTCCAAGGCCGCCTTGTTAACGTTGTATTCGTCCTCTTTCTGGCCTAAATCCTGCTCCTGCTGGACAAAAGCGGCTTCGGCCTCCTGCTTTCGGGACTGGTACTCCTGCCAGCCGGCGTCATATTCCGCCTGGCCTTGGGCCAGCGTTTCCTCGCTAGACTGAATCTCCGCCTCTCCGGAAGAGATTTGGCCGGGCGCCTCCTCTAACTGCCTGCGGGCCTCCTCCAGCGCAAGCTTACCGTCGCTCAGCTCTTGCTTTGCGCTGTCCAGCTCCTGCCAGCCGTTGTCCAATTCCGCCCTGGCGTCATCAAGCTGCTTCTGTGCGTCGGCTTTTTGTTCCTCAAATTCCTTCTGCGCGTCATCGATTTTCTCCTGGGCTTCCTCGCGGATTTCCTTATCCCGCAAAGGCGCACGCTGTTGCCCCAGATCCTCCAAGGTGGAAACAAGCGGGTCTACTGCCGCGTCATAGGCTGATGGATCGGATAAGGAATCCAGCGCCTTGGCGTCAGAAAGGGTGACGAACATATCCGTATACACATCCAGAGCGAAATCCTGCTCGGGAATGAACATAACCATGCCTACCGTGCCATTGCCGACGGTGCTGGTTTCTTTTTCAATGGAGGCGTAATAGGAGCTGTAAACATAGCCCACCACTATGTATTCGATGGTTTGGAAGGTCTCCTCTAAATTCTGGTTTTCCTCAGAAAGCTTGATGGTGGAGCCGATGGGAATGTTTTCAGAGGAGAGGTGCTCCGGCTTAATGACGCATTCCCCGGATTTTCAGGAAGCCGCCCCTCCGCCAGGGTAAGCTGGTTCAGATAGCCCGAGGTTTCGGAGGTCAGCGGCTCACCGGCTTCCCTGCAGGCCGGCAGACTGTGGATGCGGGCAACTGCAGTATCCTCGCTGGGAAGAGTAACCAGGGCGTCAGAGGTATAGGAGGGCATCCCGTCCTCTACGCCCTCAGTGCTTCGGATCTCCTCAACATCCTGCTTTGTCAGCCCCATTGTAGAAACAATCCGGAGATCCATCAGGTTGGTTTGGCGGTAATATTGATCCATGGAATACCGCATATCCGGGGTAGTGGCCAGAAGCCCGGCCAAAAAGCCCACGCCTAAGGCGATAATAGCAAAGATCGCTAAAAAGCGGCTGAAGCTGTGGCGGAATTCCCGGAGGATCATTTTCGAATAGGAGCGTTTCACTACCATTCAATCCTTTCTACCGGTGTGGGGTTAGGATTTAAAGCCATATCGGTAACAGTTCCGCTTTTGATGTGGATCACCCGGTCGGCCATAGCGGTGATGGCCTGATTGTGTGTGATGACAATAACGGTTTTTCCCATAGAACGGCAGGTGTCCTGCAGCAGCTTTAAAATAGTCTTTCCAGTGTTGTAATCCAAAGCGCCGGTAGGCTCATCGCAGAGCAGGATTTTTGGGTTTTTCGCCAAAGCCCGGGCAATGGAGACCCGCTGGCTGCTCGCCGCCGGAAAGCTGAGCGGGAAAATTATCCATACGCTCGCTCAGTCCAACATGGGCCAGGGTCTCGCTGGCGTCCAGCGGGTTCTCGCAGATTTCAGAGGCCAGCTCCACGTTTTCCAGGGCGGTCAGGTTCTGCACCAAATATAGAACTGGAATACAAAGCCCACGTCGTACCGTCGGTAGCGGGTAAGCTCCTTTTGATTATAATCGCTGATCCGGCTTCCATCCAGCAGAATAGTGCCTTCGTCGCAGGTATCCATGCCGCCGAGCATGTTCAGCACGGTAGTTTTTCCAGCGCCGCTGGGACCCACGATCACACAGAATTCCCCCTTGTCAATTTCAAAGGAAATCTTATCAGCGGCCTTGATCGTGACCTCGCCCATGCGGTAAATTTTAGAGACTTGGTCAAAGGACACAAAATGGCCCATAACGCACCTGCTTTCTTAATATTTCGTAATATTATTATAGTATTTTTAAAAGAAAAATTTGTAAAGATTCTATGTACAAAACGCCGGAAGGACTGGACAAATCCGGCAGAAGCTGTTAGCATAAAGGGGAAAAATAAAAAGGGGATACATCCGATGGAATTAGTAATGAAGGAATTCGCAGAGGAACATCTGCCCGAGATGACGGAAATATGGAACGACGTCGTGGAGGAGGGAATCAGCTTCCCTGGCGATAAAGCCCTTTCGGAAAAAGAAGCTTTGAAGATGTTCCGGGAGCAGGCCTCTACTGTTTGCGCTATGCTCAATGGAGAGGTGGTTGGCGTTTATATCCTGCATCCCAATAATTTCGGACGGTGCGGCCATATTGCCAATGCTTCCTACGCGGTTCGGAAGGACTGCCGCGGAGAGGGAATCGGGCGGAAAATGGTGCGCCATTGCTTGGAGAACGCAAGGGAAAAGGGGTTTCGCGGGCTCCAGTTTAACGCTGTAGTGGCTACGAATCAGGCGGCTATTCATCTTTATGAAAGCCTGGGCTTTCATAAAATCGGGACGATTAAAGACGGCTATCATTTAAAAAACGGCAGCTATGAGGATATCCATATTTTTTATTACTACTTGGGAGAATAGCAGCCTGTTTGGCTTTATGCTTTACAAAGCCAAAAGGTTTGCGCAATAAGGCGGCCAGTGAGCGGAAGAAGCCAGCTTTCAGGAGCTTCTTCCGCTCTTTCTTTGGAAAAAGGATAAGGAAGCCCTTCTTTTGGAATAACAATAGGAAAGGAGGAATGGTTATGACGCCGCTTAGGGAACTGTATGAAGAATTTGTCAGGGAAAAGACAAAAAACGCTTCGCAAAGCGAATTGGACTGCCTGCTCCACCCTCGCAAATACCCTGTGGTTTGGAAGGTGGGCGATTGCAGCTGCGATCCGGGCAAAACGCCGGAATGTCAGGCCAGCTGTCTGTTTAACGCAATTAAAATAGGAAGCGACGGGAAGCTTTCGATTAATGAGGACTGTGTAGGCTGTTCTGCCTGTATCGACGCCTGTCAGGCGAAAAAGCTGGTAGCCAGCAAGGATATTCTTCCGGCAATGAAAGCGGTTCTGGAGAGCGATCAGATGGTCTACGCCCTGGTAGCTCCCGCTTTTATCGGTCAGTTCAGCCCGCAGGTGACTCCTGGGATGCTTCGCAGCGCTTTTCGGCGCATTGGATTTGACGGTATGGTGGAAGTAGCCATTTTCGCGGATATTCTGACGCTGAAGGAGGCACTGGAATTTGACCGTAATATCAAGACGGAATCGGATTTTCAGCTGACCAGCTGCTGTTGTCCCATGGGATTGGGATGATCCGAAAAATTTATCATCAGCTGATGCCTCATGTGCCTGGAGCGGTGTCTCCCATGATTGCCTGCGGACGAACGATCAAAAAGCTGCATCCTGGCGCTGTAACGATTTTTGTCGGCCCCTGTATCGCGAAAAAAGGCAGAGGCCAGAGAGAAGGATTTGCAAGGAGCCATCGATTATGTGCTGACCTTTGAGGAGATGCAGGACATTTTCGACGCTTTAAGGATAAAGCCTGAAAGCATGAGGGATCGAAAGAGGGAGCACTCCTCGAAAGCCGGAAGAATTTATGCGAGGACCGGCGGCGTGAGCCAGGCGGTGCAAAGCACTTTAGAAAAGCTGGCGCCGGAAAAAAGCATGAAGATAAAAACCCGGCAGGCGGATGGCGTTCCCGCCTGCAAGGGAAATGATCGATAGTCTTTTTAGAGGGAAGAGGCGGCGCCAACTTTTTTGAGGGAATGGGCTGTGTAGGCGGGTGCGTTGGCGGCCCTAAGAGGGTAATCAACCAGGAATTGGGACGCAAAACAGTGGACGCTTACGGCGAAAAAGGCCCGATTTGAAACTCCCCTCGAAAATCCCTATGTGCTGGAGCTGTTGAAACGCTTGGGTTTTGATACCGTAGAAGAGCTTTTGTCCGATCAGGAGCTGTTTACCCGAAGCTTTTAAAAGCGGCTGGCCATCGCCTTGCGGACTGCGGAGGAGAAAAATCTAAAAGAAGTCCGCCGGTGGGAATAAAAGAGCTTTGGCAATGATGCCAAAGCTCTTTTGTTTTGATTTTAATCGATGCGGCCGCTCATTTTATTATAAGGCTTTTTATAAGAACTTTCCTTGATCAAGGAACTAAAGCCTTGATAATACGAAAGCGCTGCTGCGGCTATATCATAATTACAGAGAAACGGTTAAAAAAGCCGCAGGTTTCAATCGAATATTGAGCTGAAAAAAGATACGGCCGCCCTATGGAAAATTGTTCCCGCTAATTTTCGTTAAACCGGGCAAGAAAAAGCCTTGGTTCGCGGATTCTGCGTATGTCCGAAGACCTCTTCCGGGGTTCCCGCTTCAACAATAACGCCGTCGTCTATAAAAATGACCTTATCCGCCACATCTCTTGCGAATTTCATTTCATGAGTAACCACGACCATTGTCATATGCTCTGAGGCCAATTCACGAATTACCTTCAGGATTTCCCCAGTAAGCTCCGGATCCAGCGCTGAAGTAGGCTCGTCAAAGAAAAGAATATCCGGGTTCATTGCCAGCGCCCTGGCAATGGAAACCCTCTGCTGCTGGCCGCCGGAAAGCTGGTAGGGATAAGCGTCGGCTTTGTCCTGCAGCCCCATCTTTTCCAGCAGCTCATGAGCGAGCTTGTTGGCCTCCTCTTTGGTTTTTCCTAAGACCCGTACCGGCGCCTCCGTAATATTCTGCAGGACGGAGAAGTGGGGAAATAAGTTAAAGTTTTGAAACACCAGGCCGATATGCAAGCCAATCTTGGCGCAGGCAGCCTTATCGGAATAGACCGCGGTTCCCGTAGGGGAGTTTTTTACCAGGCTTTCGCCGCAGATAGAAATTTCCCCGGCATCTACGGTCTCCAACTGAGTGATGCACCTGAGCAGTGTGCTTTTTCCAGAACCGGATGGGCCGATGATCGCCAATACGCCGCCTTTTTCCACCGTTAAGGAGATTCCCTTGAGAATCTCAACGCCGTCAAAGCTTTTTTTAACGTCCTTTACTGTAAGCATTTCCATTTGAAATTCCTCCTTACCGGTAATAGGACAAGCGTTTTTCAGCGATGGTGAAGCAGCGGGTTACCACACCGTTCATCACCAGATAGAACACTGCCGCGATCACAAAGGGAACCATGCTTACCGCAGATGAGACCCAGTTGTTGGTGACCTTCAGCAGCTCTACCACAGCGATAACCTGAGCCAGAGAGGTGTCCTTTACCAGGGTAATAAACTCGTTGCCCATCGGCGGAATAATCCGCTTGACCACCTGAGGCAGAATGATTCGGAAAAAGGTCTGCTTTTTGTTAAAGCCGAGAACCTTTGCCGCCTCATACTGGCCATCGGGGATGGATTCGATGCCGCCGCGGTAAATTTCGGCAAAATAAGCGGCGTAGTTCAAGGCGAACGCCACCTGCGCCGCGATTACCCGGTCAAGCTGGATTCCAAACAGAGGCTTTAAGCCATAGAACACGAATAGAAGCTGCAAAGCATCAAGGGGGTGCCCCGCATGATCAGAATAAAAAGCCTTACCGGCCAATTGATGATTTTATTTTAGACATACGGCCTAAGGAAACCAGAAGGCCCAAGGGCAGCGCAAATACCAAGGTAGAAAAAGAAAATACGCAGGGTCATTAGCGTGCCTTGCAGCATTTCTGTCAGCAATACCTGATAGTTCATATGTTACAGCCTCCAACGTTGTACGTGTATCGCAGGAAAATCACAGAGGAATATTATTCCACCGTGGTGACATCCTCGCCGAACCATTCTTCAGAGATTGTTTTCATGGTGCCGTCGGAAGACATCTCTCTCAGGGCTTCTTCGACCTTTTCCTTCAAGGCGTTGTCGCTTTTCCGGAAGCCGATGACATAGTCCTCTGTGGCCAAAGAAAGGGCGTTGCCATCACTGTCGGACAGAATACGGTAAGCGTCGGGATCATTGTTCAAATAGAAGCGGGCGACAACCTCATCGATAGAAATAGCGTCGATGGTGCCGTTTTGGATCTCCAAAACCGCCATGGCATAGTCCTCAATTTTTACAATCTCTCCCAAGGAATCCTTGAACTCCTTGTTTTCCTCAGCCTCCAAAGCAGATTCCGCAGAGGAGTCGGCCTGTACGCCGATGGTCTTTCCCGCCAGATCCTCTAAGGTCTGATAATCGGAATCGGTTTTTACCAGAATGATCTGCTCATTCTTCATATAGGGGATACTTAAATTAAACTGTTCGTCGCGCTCCGGCGTCTTGCTGAAGCCGTTCCACAGGCAGTCAACATTGCCGTTTTCCAGCTCGGACTGCTTATTGTTCCAATCGATGGGCTGAAGCTTCAGCTCAATCCCCAAACGGCTGCAAACCTCCTTGGCGATGTCGATATCGAAGCCGATGATGTCGCCGGTTTCGGTATCCTTATAGCCCATGGGAGGGAACGCGTCATCTAAACCGAGCACCAGTGTGCCGGCAGACTCTACCTTTTCCCAGGATTGATCGTCTGTGGCGGCCGCAGAGGAAGAGCCATTGCTGTCTTCTCCGCCAGTGGAAGAGGAACCGCCGTTATCCCCGCAGGCCGCACAGGTGGCCGCAAGAGCCAGGGCCATCAATGCCGCTAATACTTTTTTCATAAATTTACTCCGCCTTTCCTAAAACGTGATTATTTGGGCGATGCCCAAGGATCAACATGTAGTATTTTACCTGATTAGCAAGCTAAAGTAAAGCCTATTTTAAAAAAATCGTCTTTTTCTACAAAATACACGGGAAACAGCCATGCCAGAGCAAGGCGTTCCACGCTGTTTGACAGGCTGGAAAGCAGGACTGTTCGAATCCTATGGAAATCAAAATAACAGAAAGCCATCTGTAAAGATGGCTTTCTGTTTCGAAGTAAGGCTAAGCTGTTTTTTTAGTTAGACCTACTTAGGCCTGGTATTTTTTTAAAAGGGCCTGAATTTTCTCATGGGGATCGATAATGGCGCTGACGGAAATATCGTGATTGACCGCCGCGATAAAGTAGGCGATATATTTGGATACATCCACCTCAAAGAACCATTCTCTCTGCTTGAGGGCGTCCGTTCTGTAGGTGAGGTTGCTGCCCAGCACACCGTTAATGACTCCGTCATGATAGGCCTTATCGAAGTCATCCAGCCCATTAGTGAAGATAGAATAGGTAGCGTAGCAGAAAATGCGGGAGGCCTTTTTGCTTTTTTCAACTCATAGGCGATATCCAGCATAGATTCGCCGGAGGAAATGATATCGTCGGTGATAAAGATATCCTTACCCTCAACGGAAGCGCCAAGATACTCATGAGCGACAATTGGGTTCCGGCCATTGACGACCCGGGAGTAATCCCTTCTTTTATAGAACATACCCAGATCGACTCCCAGAACGGAGGCATAATACATATTTCGGTTCATGGCGCCTTCATCCGGGCTTACCACCATGAAGTGCTCACGGTTGAGCTTTAAATCCGGGATTTTTCTCGTCAGCGCCTTCAGCACCTGATAATAAGGCATTACATTGTCAAAGCCCATCAGAGGCACGGCGTTTTGTACCCGGGAGTCATGGGCGTCAAAGGTAACAATATTGGAAACTCCCATAGCCTGCAATTCCTGCGGCGCGCAGGCGCAGTCCAGGGATTCCCGGTAGCTGCGGCGGTGCTGGCGCCCGCCGTACAACAGGGGCATAATCACGCTGATCCGGTGGGCCTTTCCGCTGGCGGCCTGAATTAAACGCTTAAGATCCTGAAAGTGGTCGTCAGGGGACATAGCGTTTTGTTTGCCGAACAGCTTATAAGTACAGCTGTAATTTCCCACATCTACCAGGAAAAACAAATCGTCTCCCCGGATGGTGCTTCGAATCAGCCCTTTGCTGTCCCCGGAAGAAAAACGCGGACATTCATTTTCTACAAGGAACGTTCCTCTGGGATTATTGTCTGGTGTCGCCCAGCTCACTAAATGGGCGTTGATCTTTTCGCCTAATTCCCGGGCGCCTTCGGTAACAACCAGGCCGAGAGGGGCGACTGCGCTGTCGTGTGAATTAAAAGTTCTTGAGCATCCTGTGTGGCTGCCATGCTGTAAGTCCTCCTTGCAACGTTGTGGTTCACAAAAAAAGTATCAGCCCCGATTTAGCTGATACTATGTCGAACACTGGAAGATTTCTTTCAAATTTATTATAACAGCCGGAGGTTTCTCCGTCAAACGAAATAGCACAAATGTGAAAAGTTTTGACAAATTCACGCATAGATGTCAGTGAACAATGTTTTTATTATTAAATTAGACTAGAAAAATAGAGTAAGCGGATATAAATTACAATGTTTTTTACATTTTCAGCTTTTGGCGATAATTTTTCAATCTGTTCGAAGAAGGTTTATTCACTTTTATTTTTGCGATAGGATTTCAGAAATAAATAGGGAGGACGGATAATGCTCCGCCAAGGGGAGCTTTTCTAAAATTAAGAATGGGATATATTTTTCTATGAGAAATTTGGGCGGAAATACCATTAACCCTTACCAGCAGCGACTTCAGTTGATTAGGTGCTGACCGCCATATCATTTGGAATAAATCCTATCATTCATATTGTTTTGTTGATGATGTCTAATCTGATTATAAAAAATTAGAATAAAAACAATTTAGTATACAATTAGCACAAAATATAAAATTTGTCGGGGATTCACATGAAATTTATAGGGTAGCCTCTTTCGACTTACTGTGAGATAATTCAACCATAATCTAAACACGGAGGGCGGTAAAAATGTGAAACATAACAAAGGGGCTGCAAAATTACGTTAAAGCAATGAGAGGGGATGTAGATGTGAATAAAATACGGAGGGGAAACCGTGAGGGGAGCCGGCTGTTTGGATACTTAATGGTAGTGCCGGCAACGCTGCTCCTGGTAGTGGTTTCCATCATACCGCTGCTTGACGGAGTTTACTTGGCTTTCACAAATACAAATCTTAATACCGGTGCGGATGCCTGGGTAGGGATTCAGAATTTTGTGGAAATATTTCAGGATTCGAAATTTTATCAAGTATTTGGATTTACCATTCTTTACGCGTTTGCCGTTGTGCTGTTTTCCTACATATTAGGAATGTTGATCGCCTTGCTGCTGAATCAGGATATCCGGTTCAGAGGCGTTTTCAGAGCGATTATTCTGGCGCCCTGGGTCGTGCCCCCGGTAGTGGCCACCATCACCTGGTCCTGGCTGCTGAACGACAAGGTGGGCTTAATCAATACCGTGCTCCAGAATATCGGCATGATTCAAGAACCGATTTATTTTCTGTCCGACCTGACTTTGGTGAAGGGAACGGTTATCGCATTCGGCGTTTGGAAATCTTATCCGTTTATGATGATCACCTTGCTGGCGGGCATGCAGTCCATCGATGGTGTGCTCTATGAAGCGGCGAAGATTGACGGAGCCGGCAAAGTGAAGGCTTTCTTCCATATTACCATGCCGATGATGAAAAACGTCAGCTTTGTTTGCACGATTTTGATGTTTATCTGGACCATCAATAACTTTGAAAATATCTATCTGATGACCCAAGGCGGGCCGTTGGATTCGACTATGATATTATCGATACTCACCTATAACTCAGCGTTCTTCCGGGGTCAAATGGGATACGCCTCCGCTATCAATATGGTGATGCTGGTGTTCTTAACGATTCTCAGTATGATGTGTTTGAAAGCGCTAAACCAAAAAGCATAAGGAGGCCTATGAAATGAACGGAAAAGCAAGAAGAGCCATAGGCAAAACCGCTACCTATGTTACGCTGGTAATCATTATTTTAGTTTTAAACCTTCCTTTTTTGAGTATGCTAGGTACAGCGCTGAAGCCGTCAAAGGATGCCATGACGGTAGAGCTGTTCCCGTCTAATCCGACTTTTGAGAACTTTGTTAATATCTTTACCAATACGAATTTTCCAAGATATCTGCTTAACAGCTTTATCGTCGCGATCGTAGCGATGGTTCTCTGTACTGTGTTTGCGGCCACAGCGGGATATGTCATCGCGAGAAAAAGCACTTTCTTTTTCAGAAGCTACGGGGTAACTCTTCTGCTTTTGCAGATGTTCCCGACGATACTGCTTCTTCTGCCCTTGTTCTTGATTTTTAAAAACTTGGGCCTGGTCAATACGATTTACGCGCTGATTATCACCTATACGGCGATGAACCTGCCGTTTTCCATTTGGCTGGTTCGATCCTTCTTCTCAACGATCCCTACGGATCTGGAGGAAGCTGCCAGGATAGACGGCTGTTCCCAGTTTAAGACGTTTTATAAGATTATCCTGCCCTTGGCTCTGCCGGGATTGGCGACAGTTGCGATTTTTACCTTCGTCAATAGCTGGAACGACTACCTGATGGCCAGCTTGTTCCTCCGGTCTGACGATATTTATACTCTGACAGTGGGACTGCACTCCTTTATCAACCAGCACTCCTTCCAGTGGTCCAACCTAATGTCGGCGTCTACTGTATCAGTGCTGCCCACGGTACTTTTCCTGGTCATTGCTCAGAAATATTTGATCCAGGGCTTGTCCGCGGGTGCTACCAAGGGATAAGCGATATAAAATTTGTCAGAGATTTTCGGCCTGTTTATCAACGTCTTTCGCCCCAGCATAGCCTGTTCACCACGCTGGGTTTATTCCTGATAACGTGGCTGGTCATTGAGGGGCCGGCCAGGTTGATAAAAAATTTTTTAGGAGGAAAGAAATGAAAAAGGCAAGATCAATTGTGGCATTTCTGATGGCCGCTGCAATGCTGGCGGCTACGGCGTGTTCCCAATCCGGAGGGGAAAGCTCCTCTCAGGGTTCTTCCGCGGCGGAAGGATCCTCCGCTGCTTCTGAGGCTTCTCAGGGCGGCGACGGCGAGACTCATGACATTGTGTTCTGGGATATGGCCTGGGGCGGAGAAGATTACGTCAAGGCTATGGAGAACCAGCTGCAGACTGAGATGAAAGAAGCTGTCCCCGGCGTTGGAAACGTGGAATATGTATCGCTGACCTGGGATAACTTCCTGCAGGTTCACCTGACCGCTATCAACTCCGGTACTGCCCCTGATATCTTTACCGCTGGTTTCGGCACTGGTGAAGTATTCGCGAGAATGGGCGCTGTTCATTATTTGGATAAGATCGACGCTAATGAGGAATTAAAGGCTAAGTACGACGAGGCTACCTGGAACGCCCGCCGTTATGAAGGCAACATGGTACAGATTCCCTGGATGAGAGGCGTGGCCTCACTCTACTATCGCAGCGACATGTTTGCAAAGGTTGGCTATACCGAATCTCCCAAGACCTGGGATGAGTTTATGGACGCCTTGCGGAAGGTCAAAGCGGAATACAATATCGATCCCTTTATCTTTGACCTGGCCGGCAACCAGTCTAACCACCTGTTGCTGCTGTCTTTGCTGAACAACGGAGTAGGCTGCTGCAAATATGACGCCAACAATAACGTGGTTCCCGCCATGTCCGATCCGGAAAATAAGCGTATGATTCAGTACCTGGTAGACATGTATCAGGAAGGCCTGGTGCCCCAGAGCTTGTCTACTTATAAGCGCTCCGACCTGATGAAAGTTTACCTGGATGGCCAGGCGGCTGTGTTTATCGGCGACTTGGCTTTGGATGTAGTCGGCACTGAACTGGAAGAGGTAACCGGCGTTCTGGATGTGCTCACCGGACCTGATTCTGACGAGCAGAGAGCGTTGACCTTCTATAACGGTTTAGGCGTATTCGCCCAGTCTGAATGTCCGGAGCTGTGCGAGGATGTGATCGCTTACTTGGTAAACAACATCGATCAGTACTTTGTGGACGGTATGTGGGAGGCTTGGCCTGCCGATAAGGAAACCTCTAAGTTGGTTGTGGAGAACAGCTCCAATCCCTTCTATGAGAAGGGCGCCAAGAATATAGAATTCTGTACCCCCGCTACCTATCCGATTAAGGAAGTATATGACGGCTGGGGCGTAATCGACGGCGAAGCCTTGTTAGGAAAGGTAGCTCAGATGGCCATGACCGGCGCTTCCTCTGACGTAGATGAAATCGCGGCGTATGGCGATCAGCTGATCCAAGACGCTATCGATTCTCAGAAAGTGGCACAGTAAAGCATTTAATTAAAATAGAATAGTCAATTGTCCACGGGACGGAAGCCCCGTCCCGTGAAATTGAAAAACTCAAAGAGGTATTTTATTATGAAGCTTTCTGTAACACCATATACCTTTCATCAGGAGTTCTACCGGGGAAATGGATGTGTTCCACCTGATCGAAACGATCAAGTGCCGCTACCATTTAAATGCTGTAGATATGTGGAATCCGCAGTTAGAGAGCATTACTGATGAAGCGTATTTGAAGCGGGTAAAGGCGGCTTTGGACGCCAACGACCTGATCGTCAATAACTATGCCACGGACGGCGCCAACCTGTGGGATCCGGATCCTGAGATCCGTAAAAAGAAATGTGGAATTTTACCGGCAGAACGCCAAGGCTGCGGGAAATCCTGGGGGGGCTAAGTCGGTAAAGATTGATACGGGTTCTCATTATTTGAGACATTTTCGTTTTGCCTGGGATAAGGATCCCAAAATCAAAGAAAGAAACTACGGTACCTTTGCGGCGAATCCGGTAGAGGATGACGAGTACTGGGATCAGATGATCTATACGGATAGATGATCGAGTATTTCCAGAAAGTTCTCAAGGAATATTGTGACCGTGCGGCAAATATGGGCTACGATATTTACATTGAAAACCACTGGGCGACCATGTGCGTCGCGTCAGAGCTGAAAAAGGTCATGGATGCCTGCGCCCACCCAAATTTAGGTGTGTTAGCTCACCTGGGGCGCTGGTTCAAGGGAGATACATTAGAGGCAGAGAAACTGATTGCGCCGTACACCCGTTACGTGCACGTGGATTTGGGAATGGCCGAGGGGGCATTTTCGAACACGGCAAGCCCTATTTGGACGCCGGCTTTGACGGATATTGGGGCGTTGAGTACACTGGCGAGGGAGAAAACTCCTACGCCTGCGCTGAGTATCAGCTGGCGGCGCTTAAGCGTTTGTTGTCGCTGAAAAAAAGTAAACGATTACAACGCTTCATTGGCCTGGTTCCCCTCTGAAATCCATGCGGCGGATTTCAGAGGGCGCCTGCCGCTGGAAAAATTTTTAATTTGGACTGCAGCCGGAGGAAAGAAATCTTTCAGCCGGATCAGATAGATCTAAAGCAGTGTAAAAAAATAAGGCTTGGCGTTTTGGAACAAAGCGGCCTGTTTTGTTTTCTAATACTGAAGCGCTCTGGTGATTTTAGCAGAGGCTGCTGCTGCATTGGCGATAGGCGGAAAGGCGAAAAGCCTTTCTGGTTGTCATAATATTTTAAGTTATTGGAGGAAATAGTATGTCCAAAGTTTACAGAGTAGCAATCATCGGAACCGGTATGATCTGCAACGCCGCCCATATTCCGGCTTATAAGGCCATGGGCGACAAGGTGAAAATCGTCGCGGTGGCAGATATCCGGGAAGAAGCGGCAAAAGAAACCGCTGCGCGCCACAATATTCCCAAATATTATGTGGACGCTTATGAGATGCTGGAAAAAGAAAAGCCGGACATTATCTCTGTCTGCACCCCCCAACGCTTACCATGTAGAGTATACCCTGGCAGGCTTAAGAGCGGGCTGCGATGTGTTCTGCGAGAAGCCTGTGGCTGTTAAGTATACCGATGCTGAAATGGTATTCGCTGAGGCTGAGAAGCTGGGCAAGCATTTGTTCGTCACCCAGTCCCTGCGTTTCTTCAAGGACTATGTGGCCGCCGCCGATATCGTAAAGTCCGGCGCCCTGGGCAATATGTACTTTGCCGATCTGCATCTGATACGTCGTCTGGGCATTCCTAAGTGGGGCATGTTCCATATGGCGAAAGAGAACATCGGCGGCGCGTTCTGCGACATCGGCGTTCATATGTGCGATTACTTAATGTCTATCACCGGCAACCCCCAGATGCTGTCCACCACCGGTAAGGCGGTAGCTACCTTGGTGAACACCATGAAGGATACCTACTATTCCAATGTAGAGAGCGGCGCTCTCAGCGGCGATATCTTTACCCCCAGAAAGTTTGACTGGAAAGAATTTGACGTTGAGGAATTCTCCAACGGTTATATCCGCTTTGAAAACGGCATGACCGTTACCTTCAAAATTTCCTGGGCTCTGAACCAGCCCAATCAGCAGACAATAAGCCTGTGCGGCGACAAGGGCGGCTTGCTGCTCACTGACGACAGCATGAAGCTCATTACCACCCAGGGCAGGTATCAGGCTGACCTGATGCCCAGAATCTTTGAGGATAAGTATGAGAATCTTTCCAGCTTCTACGGTCATATCCATGTGTTTGAGAATGCGCTGAAGGTTTTGGATGGGGAAATGACCATGGAAGAGTATCCGATCAAGAAGGAAGAGGTCATGAACGTAGTGTCCATCATTGAGGCGTTCTATAAGTCTGACAAGCTGGGCCGCGAAGTTACTTTCGCCGAGCTGGAAAAATAATTCTTCTCACCGGCTCATATTAGAACATGCTTTGCCTGCCGGCGGCAGCCAGCAAATGAAAGCGGGCTGAAAGACACAAAAGCGATACCCTAAGGGAATCTTTAGACAAGACCGCCGGAGAGCCAGGTGTTTTGCCAGGCTTTTCGGCGGTCGAAAAGAAAGATAAGGGGGAGCTGTCACATGGAAAAACAGTATAGGGTAGTGATCATCGGTTTTTCACATATGCACATTAACGATGTAGCCGCCCATTTTTATGAAAATCCCCGCACAGACTTGGTAGCGGGAGCGGATACCATTCCTCTGGTACCGGAGCTGAAAGAAGGAACCTTTACCCGGAAATGGAATCTGGAATTTTGCCGCACAAATTTTAAAATCCCGAAAATTTATGAGGATTACCGGGAAATGCTGGACCAGGAAAAACCGGATCTCGCGGTAATTACCTGTGAAAACGCCCAGCATCTGGAGGTAATGTACGAATGTGCTGTCCGGGGCGTCAACGTAAGCATTGAAAAGCCTATGGCCGCTGATTTGTCCATGGCTATGGAGATGATCCGGATTTCCAATACATATGGCGTTAAGATGTTTGTAAATTGGCCTGTCACCTGGCGGCCGGAACTGCATTTGATGAAGGATTTGCTGGATGAGGGAAAGATCGGCCGAATATTAGAGTTTAAGATTCGGGTTTCCCATACCGGACCTTTGGGAGACGGCGCCAAGCATCCAGGTGTAAAAATTACAGCCGAGCCTATGACCAATGAGGAGAAGGCCAGAACCTGGTGGTATCAAAGCAAATGCGGCGGAGGCGCCATGCTGGATTTCTGCTGCTATGGCGCTATGATGAGCCGGTGGCTCATCGGGAAGCCCGCCGTTGCCGCTCTGGGGATGCGTGCGAACCTGAACACACAGTGGGGAAACGCTGAGGATAACGCCAGTATGCTTGTGCGCTATGACGACGCGATGGCTTCGATAGAGACCAGTTGGACCACCTATCATGATTTGGTGCCGGTAAACTGTCCGATGGTTTATGGAACCAAAGGCGCTATGACAGCCGCTCAAATCGACGGTAAGGATTGTGTTAAAGTAATTCTGCCGGATGGGGAAGAAGAATATTATTATCCGCCGGAGCTGGAATATCAGTATCGGGATATCGCCTGCGCGTTTGTCCACAATATGGATACCAACGAGCCGGTTCATGCCACACTGACCCCTGAGATCAATATTGATGGGATGGCGATTCTGGATGCGGGTGTTCGTTCCTGTAACAGCGGAAGGCTGGAGCTTGTGAATAACTGGGCCTGGCAGATAGGATAAGCGGAAAAAACCGATTGCTGGCGGATTCCCCGAAGGGAATCTTCCGGAGAGCGGTTTGTCCCGAGTCATGGATTATCGTGATGAAAATAAAATGAGTAAGCTTGGTTTGAAAGGGGAGTTCCGAATGGCAAAACAGCATAAAATCGCTATCCTGGGCTTGGAGCATTGGTATTGGGCATATCCGATTGCCGGTGCGGTCAGCGCTATGAAGGATGCGGAATTGACCTATGTGATCGGCGAGGATGAGGAGCAGACCCAAAAGACCGCCGATTTAATGCGTGCAAAGCATTGGGGAACCGACTACCGGATCGCGTTGGAGGACCCGGAGGTGGATATTGTGGTGATTATGCCGACCACCAACCGTCACGAGGAGCTGGCGATTGCCGCAGCCAACGCAAAAAAACATATTTTGATCAGCAAGCCTCTGGCCAGAACGCTGGCCGGCGCCGACCGTATTATTCAAGCGGTTCGGGAAAAACGGTGTGATCATGACCGGAATCGGCGCGGGTCCAAATCCTACCGATCCGGTGATGCAGCTGGTCAGTAAAGGCGTGATCGGCAGGCCTTACGCCGCTACCAGCTCCTGCCGCGCCAGGACTCCTTTGAAGGCTCCAGGCTGTACAGATGTGGGCTGGTTTAAAGATGCTTCTAAAGCATCGGGAGGCGCTTTTGTGGATCATGCGATTTACGCCGCCACCCGGCTTCAGATGATTTTTGACAGCAAGGTGGAAAGTGTGTACGCCCGGATGGGAAAGATGGTGCATAAGGATTGGGATGTAGAGGATTATGGTATCGCCATCCTGACCTATGAAAACGGCGCCATCGCTACCATAGAATCTACTTTTGGCGCTACAGAGTATACTGTGAACAATTTCCTTTTGACCGGTACGGAGGGAGAAATCCAGGTGGATGACGATACGTTGAAGATTACCGGAAGCAAGGAGCCCTATAAGGTGCCCCAGATCACCAGAACTCTGCCCAGAAATCCAGTGTATCTAACCTTGGAGGACTACGCGAATCCTTTTTAACACTCAGGCTGACGCTGGTACGGCGATGATCAAGGAGCTGATCGATGTGATTGACAATGGGGCGGTTCCCCTCAATACGCCGGAAAATGCCAGAATCGGCTTGGAAATTTGTTTAGCGTCTTATTTATCCTTAAAGACAGGTACTGCGGTAAAGCTTCCGCTTACGGAAGATGTAGACGTACCTGCCATACTAGCGGAGGTACTTTAAATGACCCAAATGAAGCAAGAACAAGAGATTATGGGTATGGTAACCGATATTCAGCGGTTTTCCGTACACGATGGGCCGGGCATCCGGACCACAGTGTTTTTAAAGGGATGCAATATGGACTGCGCCTGGTGCCATAACCCGGAAACCATTTCCTTTGAGCCGGAGATGATCGTGGATGAAAGCAAGTGCATCGGCTGCGGGAAATGCGACGAGGGCTGCTATTCCGGCGCAAAGCGCTGGGTAGGGACCCAAAAGACGGTGGGGCAGGTTTTGAAGGAGGTCCTTTTAGACCAGCCCTATTACGGAGAAGACGGCGGCGTCACTATCAGCGGCGGCGAGCCCACCTGCCAGCCGGTTTTCACTCGGGAGCTTTTAAAGGCTTGCAAAGAAGCGGGAATCAGCTGTGGAGTGGAATCGAACCTCTTGGTGGATTGGGCGATTTTGAAAGAGATCGCTTCTTTGTGTGATGTGTTTATGTGTGATTTGAAAATATGGGACTCCGACCTGCATAAGAAATATACGAGGGTTGGCAATGAGAGAATCATTGAAAACCTGAAAAAGCTGGATACGATCGGAATCCCCATTATTCTAAGAACGCCGATCATACCGGGAATCAACGACAACGCGGAACAGATCAAGCCGATTGCCCAGCTGGCGGCTACGCTGAAAAATCTAAAGTATTACGAGCTGCTGCCTTACCACCCCTTAGGGCTGTCAAAAAAAGCTGGCGGGTAAGGAGCAGAAACCCCGGTTTGAAAAGCCGCCGAAGGAAACCATGAGCGCGCTTGCTCAGCTGGCGAAGGAGCAAAAGCTTCCTGTCAGGGTGGCGTCTGTTAATATTTTCGAGGAGGAATGACGATATGGAAAATAAAACCTGGACCTATGCTGACCGCTACCGCCATATCAAAGAGGTAAAAATCCGCCATACGGAAGAAAAGCGGATTCAGCAGGGCGGATTTATGAACGCGGATGACTACGGCAACGTGCCGCTGCCGGAGGACTACCACTTCACCCCCATCCCGGCGGATGGAGACTTTATCGGTTATTCAGGCTGGGCGGAGAATTTTGCCGCTATGCTGGAGATTCATCCCATTTATGTGGACCCAATTGAAATTTTGTGCGGACGCTGGGGAGACCAGCTGACCAAATACCGTAAGACTCAGGGAAATTATATGGATTACCGCAATTTCCCAGAGGATCGGTTCCCCTATGACCACCTGAAGCCGGGCATCGACCTTTACGGAATCGACTCGGGAATCGGCTCTGATTCTCACTTTAACTCCGACTTCAATATCGGAATCGCCTTGGGATGGGGAGGTTTCTTAGAGAAAATCAGAAAGTATCGGGAAATCCATAAGGGCGATAAGGAAAAAGCAGGAGTTTTTACGATGCGGAGGAAAAGGTGGTTTTGGCGATTCAGAAATGGATCCAGAAGCACATTGACCGCATCGAGGAGCTTCTGAAAAACTGAGGATCGCCCGGAAATCAGGGCCACCCTGGAGGAAATGCTGGCGTGCAATAAAAACGTCATCTCCAAAAACCGGAAACCTTCCTGGAGGCCTGTCAGTATTTGGCCTGGTTCGCGACGGTTTCCAGAATCTACGACCGTGACGGCGCGGGCTGCTGGCTGGATCAGCTTTTGTATCCCTTCTATAAAAAGGATATGGAAAGCGGTTTGATCGATAAGGATAAGGCCCGGTTCATCTTGGCTGACCTGCTGATCATTGATCCTCACTATTACCAGCTAGGCGGCTGCGACCTGGAAGGCAACGATATGACCAATGAGCTTTCCTGGCTGATCCTGGAGGCGGCTCATGAGCTGAATACCTCCGCCAACCTGACGGTAAGGGTTCATGACAATATGTATCCGGCTTTCTTCAAAAAAGCGGTCAGCTATGTGTTTAACGACCGGAACGCCTGGCCCCGTTTCTCTGGACATAAGGGCATGATGAATTACGCGAAGAACCAGGGAGTCAGTGAAAAGGATGCCCTGGAGCGTCAGGCCGTAGGCTGCGGATGGAGCGCGGTGCCCGGTAAGGAATTCTGCATGAACGACGTCATTAAGATCAACTGTGTTAAGGTGTTCGAGGTGGCGTTCCAGGAAATGATGCTGGCGTATCACGACGCCGCTCCTACCGATAAGGAGAAGTACGCGCCGTCTCTGGAAAGGCTTTACGATATTTACCGCGCCCATTTGAAGAGAGCCGTGAAGGTGATCGCTGACTGCGTGGAGTTTTATAACCAGTACCAGCACATCACCATGCCGGAGCTGGTCATGAACCTTCAGATGTATCATACCCTGGAAGAAGGGAAGAATATTTCCCAGTGCGCCGAGATTTATACCCTGTGCTGCGACGGTGTAGGGCTTGGAACTCTGGCGGATTCCTTTGCCGCGATTGAGCAGAGAATTGTTCGGGAAAAGAAGCTCACCTTTGAAGAGCTGGAGGAAACCCTGCGGAACAATTTCGCGGGCGATGAGCGTACCCGTTTAATGCTGTCTCAGTCAGAGCGCTACTGTCAGGGCGGCGACAGCCTGGGCGACCAATGGGCGCAGCGGCTTACCCGTGATTTCGCGGAAATCGTAAAAGCCCAGCCGGTGGCCGGCGGCAAGCAGCTGGTGCCGGGATGGTTCTCCTGGAGCAAAACGATCCATTTCGGCCGCCAGGTGGGTGCGACGCCCAACGGCAGAAAAGCCGGCGCGTCGGTTACTCACGGCGCTAACCCCACCCCCGGCTTCCGCAAGGACGGAGCGGCAACTGCTCAGGCCACTGGAATCGCCTTGTGCCAGCCCGGCTATGGAAACACCGCGCCGCTGCAGATTGAGTTTGATCCCAAGCTCAGCGCAGAGGAAGGCGGGATTGACCGTGTCGCCAAGCTGTTAAAGACTCATATTGACATGGGCGGCACCCTGATCAACGTGAACGTTTTGGATAAGGACGTTCTGATGGAGGCCCATAAGGATCCCAAGTCCCATCCGGAGCTGGTGGTCCGTGTGACAGGCTTTACCGCTTATTTCTGCACCCTTTCCGAAGATTTCCGTCAGCTCGTGGTAGACCGGTTCTTAGATGGAATGTAAGAATCCCAGCGGCAAATATGTTGAAAAGTCCTATAATTTGTCGGGTTGTAATGCATTTCTTTAACTGATATAATATCACAGTTTGTTTTGATGGGGCTTCCTGCCTGCTTTTCGATTCTACAGGCAGGAAGCCTTTTTCAATCGTGGAGTTCTGTTATCCGGAAGGCGGTGGAGTGGTTGTTTCAAAATATGAGTATCCGTGTAAAGCTTTTGATCTCTTATCTGTGTGTGACCTTGATCCCTATTATTGTGTTTGGCATGATCATGACAAGCTGGCTCAGGGAAAATACCATGGAAAAAAGCGATTCAGGAGGCTCGAGACAGCTCTGCCCGTGTGGAAGAGCGGATTCAATCACTGCTTTCTACGGTTAACGAGGTTTCCAACCAGCTCTGTGTCGATGAAGAGCTTTATCAAATCGCTACGACTCAATTTGAATCTCCATTGGAATGTATTGAGGCTCTGAATGATTATAAGACCTTCCAGGAATATGAAAATACCTATCCTGAAATTGACGTAATCAAATTCTACGTTCAAAACGACACTCTGCTCAATTCGGGGCATTTTATCAATCCCGGCGCGAGGGATCTCCACTCTCTTTGGTATTCTCAGGCGAAAAGGAACAACGGAAAAGTGCAGTGGTGGTATATGAGCGACGAAAGCTACAGCGATTCCAGGCTGGCGCTGATCCGTTCCCTTTACAACTACGACGGCGAATTTATGGGCGTGGTAAAAATCTACATCAGTAATCGCGCTCTGCTGCAGATTTTAGAGCAGGAAAAAACTTTGACAGCTTTTTAATCACCAATTATAAAGAAGCGATTGGGGCTAAGGCGTCGGAAGACCTGAAAGCCAGTGTAGAGGAAGTGGAAAGCAGCCGCACGCCGGTGGATCAGTTTGTGGCGGACAACGGGGTGGAATACCGTTTGATTACAAGCTCGTTTTCCAGCGTCAACGATGTGGGAGAATTTAAAATTGTTTCCGTGTTCCCAGTAGAGGACATTTTAAAAAATGTGCAGAGCGTTGAGCAGATCGCTATTTTGATCATTTTTGCCAGCGTTCTGATTTCATGTATCATTATCTTTATTATCACTTATTTTTTATGCTACCGCATTTCCCAAATCAGTGAGAATGTGCATATGGTGGCTTCCGGCGTGTTCAACAACCTGGTGGAAATTAAGGGAAATGACGAGGTGGGCCAGCTCTCTCAAGACCTAGAGGTAATGGCCGGAAAGCTCCAAAACCTGATTTCCGCAGTAAAAACTGCGGAAAAGCAGAAATCGGAAATGCAGCTCCAGCAAAAGGATATCCAGTTTAAAATGCTGGTCAGCCAAATTAATCCTCATTTTTTGTTCAATACCTTGGAAAGCATCCGTATGAGCGCCTTGGTGGAAGGAGCCAGGGAAAGTGCGGAGATGGTCAAGCTTTTAGGAAAGCTGCTGCGAAGCAGTATTGAAATCAACAGCGTGGAAATCTTATTAAAGGATGAGATCGCCACCGCTGAGAGTTATTTGAAAATACAGAGCTTCCGATATAGGAAGCGGCTTGAATATACAATCGATACAGACGCCGTCAATGACGGCTATAAGGTAATTCCCTATATTTTTTACAGCCGATTGTAGAAAACTCTATTATTCATGGAATGGAGGAACAACGGCAGGAAACCACGATTGCCTTAAAAGCGTATTTTCAGGATGAAAAGCTCGTTTTGGAGGTGGCCGACAATGGCGTGGGAATGACAGAGGAGAAGCTTCAGGAGCTAAGGGAGCTTCTGGAGGTTCCGTTAGGGTCTACCTCTACCCATATAGGCATGAGAAACGTGCATCAGCGGATTAGATTCCATTACGGTCCGGAATATGGATTAGAGATTCAAAGCGAATACAAGGCAGGAACAGTTGTGAAGATATGTTTACCGGGGGTGTTGTCATGAATAAGAACGAATTGCTGAAGGTTATGATCGTAGATGATGAGGAAATGATCCGCCGGGGCCTGAGAGCCATCGTGGACTGGAAGGAATACGGCTACACCGTTTGCTGTGACGCCGCAGATGGAGAAGACGGCTATCAAAAGGCGCTGGTTTATCAGCCGGATTTGATTATCACCGACATTAAAATGCCTATCGCCGACGGCCTTCAAATGATGACGAAGCTGAGGGAAAACTGTTTTGAAACCGAGTTTATTCTGCTCACCGGCTATGCGGAGTTTGAGTATGCCCAAAAGGCGCTTCAGCTTGGAGCTAAGTCCTATATTTTAAAGCCCATCGATGAGGAAGAGCTGGTAAAGACTCTGATTGAGGCGCGGGAGGAGATTTTACAGCGCCGTAAGGAAAATTTTCATAATAAGTATTTTTCGATTTCCATGGAGCAAGTGATCACGAAGCTGGTTTACGGCGCGGTAGATGAGGAGTTTATTGACGCGGCCAATGCGGTGTATGGCTTCCAGCTGCCGTGGAAGCGGTATCAGCTGGTGCTGCTGGAGCAGACCAAGAACCAGGAAACCGATGAAAAGGTTTTGGATTTGCTGAAGGATTTTACGAAAAATAAAATCGGGTTTGTTTTTTTCCTTAAATAACCATTTTGTAGTCCTGACCAAAGACGTCATTTTTGAACAGGGAAAAAATGCGCCTGCTGGAGGATCTTAACGGCAAACTGAGGAAGCTGCCGGGTTATACCCAGCCTATGGTGGTCAGCCGGCCTCTGAAAGAGCTGGAGCAGATCAACCAGGCCTATTATGCCGCATCCTATTTCATTGAGCACCAGTTTATTTTCCCGTATGAGGAGATCGTCCTGATCGATGAGGTGGGAAATCCCTATGCCCAGGGAAAAATCAGCAATGCAAACCAAAGAGAGCAGCTTGACTATCGAAAAATCGCTGAGGGCCTTTGTGTTGCGGTATGCGGAAACGACCTAACCGGAATATCATCTCTTCTGGAAAATCTGGGGAATAAGTGTGTGGAAAGCGGATATGACCTGGAACAGATCCGTATTCGCTATGTAAGCACCTATGTATCGGTGATGTATTTATTGAAGATTCAGTCGGAAGAAATCTTTAAGCAGGAGGGAATGGTGGATGTGGTGATTCTCCAGATCAGCCGCCTTTCCCATCTTCAGAGCATCAACAGCTTTTTCTTGGATAAGCTGTCACAGATCGCCCAAAAGCTAAACTCTAACCAACAGGGCAATGTGATCCGAAAAATGAAGGAGTATATTGAAGCCAATTATAATTCGGATTTAACCCTGAAAAATTTATCAAAAATTTTCCATTATAATGTAGCCTATTTTGGAAAGCTTTTTAAGTCCAATACTGGTATGAGCTATAACGATTATGTTACCTCAGTGCGGATGGAAAAGGCAAAGGAGCTTTTGAATCAAGGAGAAAAAGGTCTATAAGGTGGCTAATCAAGTGGGGTATCAGGACTTGGACTATTTTAATATGAAATTTAAAAAGTATTTTAACGCCCTCCCTTCAGATTTTCATAAAGACAACAATAAATAATCGAAGGGAAAGGAGGCGGAAATATGGCTGTCAGACGATTTGCCGCGGGACTGCTGTGCGCGTTTTTGCTGCTTCCCGCCGGGTGTGGTCAAGCGCAGGAGACTAAGGATCAGCAGCCGAAAGGCGAGCAGGAGCCGGTAACCTTCCGGGTACTGTGTATCGACGGAGCTTGGAGCCAGAACCAGATTTCCGACAGCGATATCAATCTGGTGTTGGAGGAAAAAACCGGCGTCACTCTGGAAATTGAATACATGGCGGGAGAGATCAGCGACCGTCTGCAGCTTCTGACCGCCAGCAGGGATTATCCCGATGTGATCAACGCGGGCGTTTACCATAATATTTTATATCAGGCAGGAGCGTATCTCCCCTTAGATGAATTGATCGAAAAATATGGGCCGAATATTCAAAAAAAAATGTACGGAGATATGTATTACCGGCTGAAATGGAGCAAAGAGGACCCTAAGATTTATACTTTAGGGGCGGGAGATACTCAAACGGAAGAACTGACGCTCCATGGCTTTCAGCTGCAAAACGCGGCGGCGCGCCAGCTGGGCTATCCGGAGATGGACACATTAGCGGATTTTGAGGCCGCGATTCGCTCCTATATGGAGCAATATCCTAAAATTTACGGTTTAGATACGGTGGGGCTTTCTTTATTATTTGACGAGCAAGGGTTTGAACGTACGGTGATGGAGCCGGCGGTGGTATCCACTGGCCTTCCCTATCAGGGAGACTGGTATGTGGATCAAAATAATATGGTTCGCTTTCACATACAGCGGGATGAGGAGAAGGAATATATTCGATGGCTGAACCATATGTACCACGAGGGACTTCTGGATCCGGAAAGCTTTGTTCAAAATCAAAACTTTTATACCAAGAAAATATGCTCCGGGCAGGTGCTCGGATTGGCCGAGGACTACGATTGGATGCAGTATCCCCATTCGGTTCTCCGATCATTGGGAATGGATACTCGAACCTATGGTTTTTATCCTTTGACTTTAGAGGAAGGAGAAACCTATGCAAAGGTGGAAAAAACGGGCTTTTCCGGAGGAAATATGGGTTTTGCCGTTACAACCACCTGCAGGGAGCCGGAACGCTTTATTCAGTTTGTAGATTATCTTTGCAGCGATGAGGGCCAAATTCTTTTTAAACTGGGGAATTGAGGGAAAGCAATACCAAGTGGAGAATGGCGTCAGAACTGTAATCGGCTCTGTGTGGCAGAAGTTCTATATGGATCCTACTTACCGGCAGCAGGTGGGGATGGACGCCTATTCAGAGATTTGGCCCTCCTACCGCGGCTCATCTGCGGACGAATCCGGAAATTTGTACTCTCCCCATACCAAGGAGCTCACTATAGAAAGTTATTCCAGGGTGGAAAAGGAAGTGCTGGAGCATTACGGCTTTGATTGCTGGGAAGACCTATATTGGTCTGACAGCGGCGAATATTCGCTGAGATTTTCTGATCTTAGCACTCTTCAGCTGCCTATGGAGCGGGAATATCAAAAGATTTATCAGGCCTGTAAAGAACTAATTCGAGAAAGCATCAAAGACCTGATTTTAATGGATACCAGCCAGTTCGACGCGGGATGGGAAGAATTTATGGAGGAATTAGGTCAAAGAGGCGCTCCGCAGCTGGAGATCAAAATGACCCAGCAGGCAAGAAACCGGCTCAATCGATGGGAAAAAGAAGCCTGATATAAGAAGCTTATCAATGATTTTATGGAGGAAGGATTTTATGTTTCAGTTTTGTGCGGATCAATATGAGTGCTTAGAAATTTTTGCCAAAACCCAAAAAGGAGAAAAGGGAAGCGTCAGTGTTAGAATGCTGCCGGATGGGGAGTTTCTTACCCAGCCGGCGGGAAAATACCATGCCGCTTGGCTCAAGTTCGACCTGCGGCAGGGTGCCTGTTATGAGGTGAAGCTGGAAAATGCCGAACCGGTTTACTGCTATTTAAGCGGGAACGAAAACATTTTGGAAGAGGGCGTCCGGTTTTTAGAATTTCAAGAGTAAGGCGTGACCGCCTATACGAAGGAAAACCTGAAAAGCTTTTTTTGATACGCCTTACCGGGAGCAATATCACTTTCAGGCGTATAAAAATTGGCTGAATGATCCTAATGGCCTTTGCTGGTTCCAGGGATATTATCATATGTTTTATCAAATGAATCCGGCCTTCCAGGGCTGGGACAATATGCACTGGGGCCATGCGGTCAGCAAGGATTTGGTCCATTGGACCTATCTGCCGGTGGTTTTGGCGCCCCAGCCGGAGTTAGACGATTACCCAGAGTTTTTGGGCGGAGCGTTTTCCGGCTCCGCCTTGGTGGAAGAGGACCAGGTTTCTTTGTTTTTCACCCGTCATTTCAGCCCGACTCATGAGCGCACTAAGATAGAATACCAGTCCCGGGTAACCAGCAAGGACTTACTTCATTTTTCGCCGGAGGAAATCGTTCTGCGTACCAAGCCCAGCTGTGAAATTTCTCAGAATTTTAGAGACCCCAAGGTGTTTATAGAGGATGGCGTTTACAAGATGGTGGTCGGTTCAGGAATATCAGAAAGCGCGGCGATGCTTCAATTCCATTCTCGGGATCAGAAAAAATGGGTTTATGACGGGCCTGTGGTTCAGGAAAACGATCCTAAGATCGGGGGATGCTTCGAATGTCCGGATCTTTTTCAGCTGGATGGGAAAATGGTCGCGGTAGGATGCGCCTGGAAGCTAGTGCTTCCCGATGGGAGAAAGCAGACAGAGTGGTACTACATAGGAGAACGAAAGGACGGCTGCCAATTGGCAGTGGAGAGCAAGCGGATTTATGATTTTGGTACGAATTTTTACGCGATCCAGTCTTTTGAGCATCAGGGCCGCAGAATTGCCGTCGGCTGGGTTGCGGATAATTATGAAGAACACGTGGAGGCTGAAAACGGCGCTTACGGCAGCATGGGGCTGCCCAGGGAGCTTCGTGTTAAAGAAGACAGGCTGATTCAAAAGCCTGTTGAGGAAATTTATTCCCTGTTGGGAGAGACTGTTTTGCGGGAAAGCGGAAAACAGCAGGTTTGCTGTGAAGTGCCTGGAAACAGCTATGGAGATTTTTCCATTTCGCTTGGTGAGGAGGACGGCAGGAGCATCCGTCTGGAGTGCGTCAATGGAGTTACCGGATTAAGAACCCAAGGAGTAAAATCAGAAAATATCGGCTTTGCCTCAGATGTAGAGAAAGTTACTGAAATCGAGATTTTTGTGGACAGACGGCTGGTAGAAGTGTATTTAAACGGCGGCGAGGGTGCAGGCGCGAAATTGTTTTATCAGCATACAAAGGATGGACGCTTTGCGGCCCAATTTGAGGAAAATATTTTGCAGGATGTCCAGGTGCGTCAGATGAATAGCGCCTGGTAAAGAAAAAGCTGCGGGAGTTTCTGCTCCCGCGGCTTTTTCCTTTCCGCGTTTTATGTTATAATGAAAAACAGCGAAGAGGATATTTCTTACATCATTTTTGGAAAAAACAGCTTTCCGGAAATTTATTTACCGAGTGAGGAAGATCTATTTTAGAATGTGAAAGCTGTATGGCGCGGCGTTCTGCCGCAGAGTAAAATCGTGCGGAGAGGACGGATACTATGAAAAAGTACATAAGCAGTACCTTTGAAATCGGGCAAATTGTAATGATAGAGGAGGAAGGCTCTTTAACGAATTTGTTCATTCCTGGTGAGAACCGGACTTCAGCAAAGAGACAAAAAGAAAATGCCGTAGAGGAGGAAACTCCGGTTTTGCGGAAGGCAAAAGAGGAGCTGAGAGAATATTTCTCTGGAAAGCGAACCAGCTTTACCGTTCCTTTAGCGCCTAAAGGAACGCCGTTTCAGCAATTGGTTTGGAACGCTTTGCTGGAGATTCCCTATGGAGAAACTAGGACCTATCGGCAGATTGCTGAAAAGACCGGAAATCCTAAGGCGTGCAGGGCGGTAGGAGCGGCCAATAGCCGAAATCCTATTTGGATTATGATACCCTGCCATCGGGTAATAGGAAAAGACGGCGGTCTGACGGGATATGCCGGGGGATTGGATAAAAATCTTTTTTACTGGATTTGGAGAAAAAACAGTGGGGAGAAATGATGAGATTCGAAACCGGCTGGAAAGCTTAGCCGAACCGGAATTTCAGCGGTTTGCCAGTTCGCTGATCCCGGATTTAAAACCAGGTTTTCTGTTGGGAGTACGGCTGCCGAAGCTGAGAAAAATTTCCAGGGAAATTGCCGGGAATGATCCGCAGGGCTATCTAAAAGAGGCAAGATCTGATTCTTTTGAGGAAATTATGCTCCAGGGTATGGTGATCGGCTGTATTCCAGGAAAACCGGAGCAGGTTTTTCCTCTGATCGAGGACTTTTTGCCTAAAATTGATAATTGGTCTATCTGCGACAGCTTTTGCAGCTCTTTGAAAATAGCCCGGGAATACCCGGAAGCGACATGGAAGCTTTTGCGGCCGCTGTTTCAGGATCAACGTGCCTATTATGTCCGTTTCGCGGTGGTAATGGCTATTTTTTATTTTATCCAGAAGCCCTATCTGCCGGAGATTTTTGCTTTTTTAGATGAGATTTCCCTGGATTCCTATTATGTGAGGATGGCGGTTGCGTGGGCGGTATCCATCTGCTTTCGGGAGTTCCCGGAGGAAACCATGACTTACCTGGAGACTGCCGCATTGGATCAGTTTACCTATGAAAAGTCTTTGCAAAAAATCACGGAGTCCTTAAAAACAGATGCAAAAACCAAGGCGTTGATCCGTGAAATGAAACGGAAAAAGCGGGATAGTGAAGAAAGATGAATATGATTTTTGAAACAGAGCGGTTATTTGCCAGAAAATTAACCAAGGATGATTTCGGGAGCCTATGCAGAATTTTGCAGGATCCAGAGGTAATGTACGCTTATGAGCACGCTTTCAGCGATGCGGAGGTAAACAGCTGGCTGGAGCGGCAGCTAAAGCGGTATGTGACGGATGGGTTCGGCTTATGGGCGGTGATCCTGAAAGAACCGGAAGCATGATCGGGCAGTGCGGCCTGACCATGCAGGATTGAACGGGAAAATGGTGCCGGAGATCGGCTATTTATTTGAAAAAGCTTACTGGCACCGGGGCTATGCGTCCGAAGCGGCGAAGGGATGCAAAGAATACGCGTTTCAGTCTTTGAAGCTTCCCCGGGTTTATTCTATTATCCGGGATAATAATCTGCCCTCTCAAAGGGTGGCGGAGAGAAATGGCATGAAGCTTTGCGGAAGCCTGGTGAAGCATTATTACGGTCTGGACATGGCTCATTTGGTGTTTTGTGTGGAGAATATACACCGCTAGGCAAAACTGCCGGCGCAAATACTTCAATTTACCAGGAGAATGATCTGAATTATTTCCCGTTGTCCCGTTGACTTTTGCAGGATATACTTAAAAATATGAATTGCAAAGAGCGATTTATGTGCTGAAAAGCTGACCCCAAGGCAAGATGCTTTTCTTGGACCCTTGCTGTCTGGAAATTTGTTTCAAACAGCAAGGCGCCGGAAAAACAAGAAAATAAAATAGGAGGATTTGAAGACATGGAAAAGATCAAATGGGGCGTTTTGGGCTGTGCCGGAATCGCCGCGGAGCAAACCATTCCCGCGATGCAAAGCAGGCGGAAAACGCAGAGCTTTATGGAATCGCCAGCAGAGGATTGGAAAAAGCAGAGGCGTTTCAGAAGCGTTTTGGCTTTGCGAAGGCTTATGACAGCTATGAAGCGCTGCTGGATGATCCCCAGGTTCAGGCGGTTTATATCCCGCTGCCCAACAGCCTCCATGGCGAGTGGGTACGGAAAGCGGCGGCGAAGGGAAAGCATGTGCTTTGTGAAAAGCCTCTTTCTGGCAGCGCTAAGGATGTAGAGGATATTATCCGCTGCTGCGATGAGGCCGGAGTGGTTTTCATGGAAGCTTTTGCGTATCTTCACAGCCCGATTATTCAGGAGATTAAGAAAACGGTGCAGAGCGGAGCGATCGGTAAGGTCACTATGGCGGAGGCCGCTTTCTTTATCGTGCCGCCGAAGCCGGAGGATATCCGCTGGAAAAAGGAAACTCTAGGCGGCGGCGTTTACGACGTGGGATGCTATCCTATCAGCCTCTTTTTGAATCTGTTCGAGGAGGCGCCTGAGGAGATCAAGGCCGCCGCTCATTTTACCGGCCAGGGAGTGGACGATTTTGCCGGGATGTATTTTGGCTATGCGGATGGAAAGAAGCTGAGTATTTCCTGTGGAATGTGCACCAGCCAGCGGGCGGATCGGTTCTATTTGTACGGCACGGAGGGGACGCTGGAAGCACCGATTCCCTATAACGCCAAAGGGGCTTTGCATTATTCTATCGTGCGTGGAGATGTGGTGACTACTAAAACCATGCAGGTGGAGGATAACTATAAGCTGGAAATAGAACAGCTTGGCCGGTGTGTGCTGAATGGGGAAAAGCCCTGGGTCAGCCATCGGTTCTCCATTGAGAACGCTAAAATTATAGACCGGGTTTTGGAAGCTATCGGCTATTAACCGGAGGGGAAAGCATGAACGATATTTTGAGGATGGTTACAAAGCAGGAAGAGCTTTTGCGGTTTGACAGCTTCTCCAATGACGATGCCTTCGCCTTAGGCTGTCTTCTTGTCAAGCATGGAAAAAAGTTTGGTCCTGCGGCGGTGGAGGTTAGTATTAATGGATTGGCTTTATTTCGGAATTTTCCAAACGGAACCAATCAGGAGAATGGCGTTTGGCTTGCGGCAACGCGAAATTTAGTTAACGCCAGGGGAAGAAGCTCTTACGGCTCTTTCCTGGAGGCTCAGGAACAGGGAAAGACACTGACTGATTGGAAGATGCTTCCGGAAACGGAGTATGCTCTTTGCGGCGGAGGTTTTCCCATTCGGCTGAAAAACGGAGCGCTGATCGGTACGGCATGTGTTTCAGGCTTGCCCCATGAGCTGGACCATCAAACCCTGGTGGATGGAATTTCTGAATTTTTAGGTGTGACTGTGGAATAAAATATAAGCTACAAAAAAGAAAGCGCAGCATTTCGCTGCGCTTTCTTTTTTAGAAAAGGAGGGTTATGAAAAATTGAAAAGGTGTATGAATAAACCTTCTGAAGAAGGATTGTTGTTGGTCTGTGTGCCCGGGAGTCAACCGGCTTTCCAACGCACACAGTAAAATTACGAAATGTTTTTCGTTCTTGGAATGATTATAGTATAGGGAAAGAATGTGTACACAGATTTAACACAATGGGAAAATTATGCGAAGGTTTTGTCAAGAAATTGTAAAATCACCGGGTGCTTTACTTTCCAAATAGCCTCGTACAATGAAATAAAAAAGTAATGATCTATTGATGTCTCCCTAGAAAACGCGTGACCCAGCCCTTTGCATATCATGGCTGGCGGCTGATGTGGACAGCTTACATTTCAATAAGGCATTTTTCCCCTGCCGGGGTGTTTTCTGCGCCTTATTCGGCGGGCGCTTCGCGCCTGCTCTAAAGAGAAATCACTTTTCCTTATTTATCCGACTCCAGAGCCTTGCCAGGCGACAATGAACTGGTGGTATGGTGGTATGGGCCTGGAAGGGCCAAATACAAGTCCCTAAAACCACCGCATTTTACAATTTCAGGCGGCCATTGCGACTGTTCTTTTTGCCTACTTGTTCTTGCTACCCGTAAACGGGTCGATGTACTCTTTCATGGTCATCTGATCCTTCGTGTAATCCTCCTCCAGTTGGTTCTTTATGTATTCTTTAATTGCGCGTTCATTTCGACCCACTGTATCCACAAAGTATCCTCTGGCCCAAAAGTGTCTGCTCCCATATTTGTACTTTTAAGTTTGCATGTCGGTCAAATATCATAAGACTGCTCTTTCCCTTGAGATATCCCATGAAATTGCTATACTCAGGTGTGGCGGAACACTTACCAGCATGTGAATATGATCCGAACACGCTTGTGCTTCTAATATTTCCACTTTCTTCTCTTCGCATAGCTTTCGCAGTATTTGCCCAATATCTGCTTTTAACTTCCCATATATCTCTTTTCGACGTTACTTCGGTGCGAATACGATGTGGTACTCGCATCTCCACTTTGCATGTGCTGATTCTTTTTTATCTCTCCCATGCCAAAAACCTCCTGATGTTCTTTAATAGGAGATAGGTATAAGCGGCGACGCCTGTTTCATGGGCCGCCTTGATAACCGCTTCAGCCACAACCTTGGCGATTCGTTTATCCAAAGCGTTGGGGAGGATATATCCTCATTCAGCTCGTCTTCACGGACTAAGGAGGCCAAAGCATAGGAGGTTGCCACTTTCATTTCCTCGTTGATGCAGGAGGCACGGCAGTCCAGAGCGCCGCGGAAAATCCCCGGAAACGCCATGACATTGTTGATCTGATTGGGAAAATCGCTGCGTCCAGTGCCCACCACTCTCGCGCCGGCGGCTTTGGCGGCGTCAGGCATGATTTCCGGTGTGGGGTTTGCCATAGCGAAAACGATCGGATCGGCAGCCATGGTTTTGATCATCTCTGGAGTCAGCACATTGGGAGCGGAAACGCCGAAGAACACGTCCGCGCCCTGCAGTGCGTCAGCCAGAGTTCCTCTCTTATGCTCCCGGTTGGTGAGCTCAGCCATTTCAGCCTGGGCGGGATTTAATTCCTCCATCCCCCTCGTCGATAATGCCGAAACGATCTACCATGATCAGGTTTTTCAGCCCTAGGTTCATGAGGTGCTTACCGATGGCGATTCCGGCGGAGCCGGCGCCGTTCAACACGGCACGGACAGAGGAAAGCTCCTTGCCGACCACCTTCAAAGCGTTGATAAACGCAGCGGCCACCACGATAGCGGTGCCGTGCTGATCGTCATGGAACACTGGAATATCGCAGATTTCCTTTAATTTTCTTTCTACTTCAAAACAGCGGGGGGCGGAGATATCCTCCAAATTGATGCCGCCAAAGCTGCCTGAGATCAAATAAATCGTCCGCACCAGCTCGTCGACATCCTTGGAACGGATGCAGATGGGGAACGCGTCCACATTGGCGAACTCTTTAAACAGAGCGCATTTTCCCTCCATTACCGGCATACCGGCTTCAGGTCCGATATCGCCGAGGCCCAGTACGGCGGTGCCGTCGGTGATGACGGCTACCAGGTTGTGGCGGCGGGTAAGGTCATAGGATTTGTTGTAGTCCTTCTGGATTTCCAGGCAAGGCTCCGCCACACCAGGAGTATACGCCAAAGACAAATCCTCTGGTGTTGATGGGAGCGCGGGAAATCACCTCGATTTTTCCGCCCCATTCATAATGCTTCTGTAAAGATTCTTCACGTATATTCATAGCAAATCAGTCCTTAATTAGTCTTCAAAGGGGAACTTGTATTGAGTCAGACCTAATTCATCCCGAACGGCGATTAATTCCTTCTGAACAGCGTCATTGATCGGTACGCCGCTGTCTTTTTCTCTTCTGCCAGACCAGGTATTCTTTTTCGCCGGCAGTGTAGATTCTCTCGGCGCCAGGCGCCTTTTCGGAATTTCTTAGGTCTCTCAGGATGTCTCCAGCGGTCTTTTTTGAAGGCTTCCAGACCCATAAAGGCCTCGGTATCGATAGCGATAAAGAAATGACCCAGATGGAAGGGGATTTTTTCCTTGTTGGGGCCGATGCCGGACAATGCCCGCAGGAAATTGCCTTGCTGTAAAGCGGCGGAAAGGATCTCCACTACTGTAGCGTAGCCGTAGCCCTTATAGCCGGCTAAATCCTCGCCAATGCCGCCTAAAGGCGCTAACGCGGCCTTGCCTGTATTCAGATCGTCGAGGATTTCTACAGAATCGGTGAGGGCCTCGCCGTTTCTGCCAATGACCTGGCCGGCGGGAGTGTCCTTGCCGATACGGGCGTAGTATTCGATTTTACCTCTCTGCACAATGGAGGTGGCGCAGTCTAATACAAAGGGAAATTCCTCGTCGGTAGGCATACCGAAAGTAAGGGGATTGGTTCCCAGCATATTTTCCACACCGAAGGTAGGTGCGATAGAGGGGCGGGCGTTGGTGCCGGTAATACCGATCATGCCGGCGTCGGTAGCCATGGTGGCGTAATATCCGGCGATACCATAATGGCAGGAATTTCTGGCGACAACCATACCCATGCCATACTTTTTGGCTTTTTTCAATCGCCATGGTCATGGCCTTGTAGCCGACTACCTGGCCCATACCGTCGTGTCCATCCACTACAGCGGTGGCGGCGAAGTCCTTGATTACTTCAAATTCCGTGACAGGCTTCTGGATTCCGGCCTTGATGCGGTCCAGATAGATGGGCTTAAAACGGTTTACGCCATGGGATTCGATTCCCCGCTTGTCAGATTCCAGCAGGATATCAGCGCAGATTTCAGCGTCTTTTCTGGGAATGCCGTAGCCTACAAAAGCGTCGATCACAAAGCTGGTGATGGTTTTCCAATCCACGATATTCGTTTTCGCCATGTTTCTTCCTCCTAAAATGGTTTATGGTTTCATGGAGAAGCATAAAAAAAGCGCACTACTCCAAAATGGAATAGCGCACTCTCAATACTCTCTGTGCTTCCAAGTTTATTATAACAGGTTCTGATAAATTAATCAATCATTTTTTTGCTTTTTTATAACATCCCGCCTTTCTCCGGCCTTTTGCCAAAGCCTTTGCGGGAACGCGGACACTCAGAAAATGATGGGCCGCTAAGATGGAATGAAAGCGCGGCGGTAAAGCAGGCAATTTTATAAAAATTTATAAAAACCATACGTCTGGATTAGTGGAGGAAATTGCTACCGCTCCGGCGGATAAGGCGCCCACCACATCCTCCTTGTCCCGAATCAGGCCGCCGGCAATGATAGGTTTATCGCACTCTCTCGCTAATTGGCGGATGATTTTTGGCATAACCCCGGGAAGCACTTCCAAGAAATCGGCGGAGGAGTGCTGCTTTGAAGCTAAAAATATTTTCCATTCCCCGGGAGTCCAGCAGAAAATAGCGCTGAATCGTCAGCAGTCCAAGCTGGTGGGCATAGCGAATCAGGGAAGCTTTGGTAGAAATAATACCGTCGGCCCGGGTTTGTGTTTTGATAAAGTCCACTCCGGCTTCCCGGGCGGCGAGGCCGTCGATCAGGTCCATGTGAACGACCGCCACCTTATCCTTTTGTTTTACCAGCTCGACGATAGCGCCAATGCTGCAAATGTCCCCAAATAAAATAAATACGACGCTGCTGTCCGATTCCAAGCTTTGCTCCAGCTCCTGAAAGCTTTTCGCCGCTGCGGCGATGGGGGCGTCCATAAATAAATCCAAAAGCTTTTCCCGAAGCAAGGATGTTTTATCCGGCATTTTACCAATCTCCTCATTGCCCTTACAAATTTCCGCGAATACTTTTCTATTCTATACTATTTTTCCTAAGAGCACAAAGGGAGGAAAGAACAGAAAAAGGCTGTTTTCCTTAACATCTCTAGTTTATCCGGTGTTCCTCAAAGGGTAAGAACGATATACTAAAAGCAAGGCGGAAAGCCAAAGATAACGAAAGGACGGTAGAACAAAAATGATCAAAATTGTTATGTTTGAGGAATGGAAAGATGAGGAAGCCATCGAACTGCACAACAACAGCGAGCATTTCACCAGAATCTGTCCCCAGCTTTCCAAGTATTGCGTCGGAGACAGCGTTGTGACTTTTTACAAGGAAATCTAATAAAATAGATAAAGGAAGCGCCCCATGGAATTTTTCCATGGGGCGCTTTTATGTACCGTTAGGCGCTGTATTATTATGTGGCGATGGAATGTGCTTAAAGCTTATTTGCTGTACTCCTTAAGCACTATCCGCCGAGATCTGATCTATCTCCTTAACGGCGTTTTGCAGAAATTCTGGGGTGGCCAGATCGAACCCATAGGAAAAATCGGTATTTAAGAAGGCTTCGGCCATTTCGATACCCATTTTAGGCCCGACAATAAATCCGCCCATGGCAAGAACATTGCAGTTATTGATAATCCGGCACTTTTTAGCGGCGAAAACACTCTCGCAGAGTCCGCAGTAAACTCCAGGAAATTTATTGGCGACTAGGTTAACACCCATGCCGGTGCCGCAAAACAGCAGGCCGCGCTCGAATTTTTTATCGGCTACTTCTTTGGCGACACGGCGCCCAACCTCATAGTATACCACAGGCTCATCTAATGACAGTGTGCCGACATCGGTTACATCGTAGCCGTTTTTTAATAAGTGTTCCTTTACGGCCTCTTTTAGAGTAAAGCCGCTGTCATCCGCGCCGATAATGATTCTTTTATCCATTTTAACAGCCTCCGTTTTTTAGAAATAGGTAAATCTTCCGACAGCTCCATTATAGGCAATGCCCCGAAATAAATCAATCATAATTTTGCTTCTGTTATATCTTTTTAGGCTTTTTGCAAAAAAATTACTGCCGATTACTATCGGCTGGGAAAAATATACCGACTTGCTTTCTGGCTTCATCCATCAGCTCCAGTTCTAATTCGGTCCAATGGTTCCATTTTTAGGGCTTTGCTCTTTATAGATCATCTGGGCGAAGGCGTTCAGCTCATAACACATATCCTGTTCCTCAAAAGAAAAAGATATTTGCTCCTGTTTTCCCTGGTTCCAGCAGAGGGTGACCTTTTTGGGAATATTAATTCCTTCAATCAGCATAGAGCCATTTTCGCCTTGAATTTCGCTGGAAAGCTTTGAATTGGAGATTTTAGAATAGAGCAGCTCCGCCTGCATTTGAGGATAAGCAGCCAAGATGGTTCCAGCGCCTTCAAATCCATTAGAAAGCCTCACGCTTTGGGCCAAAATAGAGCTAGGCCTGCCAAACAAAGCCACCAGGGATGGACGCAGTAACAACCGATGTCCATGAGAGCGCTGTTAGAAAGCCTGGGGTCGAATGCGTTTTCCACGATACCGTTTTTAAACTTATCATACCGCGAGGAGTATTGGCAGTAAATAAAAGTAGCGCGCCGAAGAGTGCCTAAACGCGGCAAGCAATCTTTTATGGCCTGAAAGCCAGGATGAAAAACGGGGCGCATGGCTTCTAACACGACCACGCCGTTTCTTTCTGCGGCCCTTACCATGGCAGACCATTCCCAGGCGTTGGAGGCTGCCGGCTTTTCACAAAGCACATGCTTTTTGCCGGTTAACAGCATAATAGACTGGGCGGCATGAAAGGAGTTTGGGCTGGCGACATAGACCGCGTCGACCTGAGAACTTTTGGCTAACTCTTCGAGGGAGTTATAAAAATAAGAAGCGCCATGGGCTTTTCCATATTCCTCGGCTCTGGCAAGGCTGCGGGAATACACGGCGGTGAGCGAGAATTGCCCGGAGAGAGGGAGCGCTGAAAGCAGGCGGTCTGTAATAAAATTAGTTCCAACTACGGCAAGACGGATCATTAAAAGTCTCCTTTCGGATCGATGCTTCAACCGCTCCCAGCTAAGGCTCTTAGAAGCTGTCAGACGGGACTAGATTTTCAGCAGGAACGACAGGCTGGAAGGCTTATAAAAATCAGACATCCTAATGGCCTGATTGTGGATAGATCACTTGGGTTTGCTTTTTCAGAGAAGCCAGAAGCGCCTGGTCTGGCGGGGCGTCTGTAACAATGGCGTCGATTTCCTGAGCCCGGCAGGACTTACAGAAGTATTCCCGGTTCATTTTGGTGCTGTCGCATAGCAGGATTTTCTTTTTAGCGTTGCGAAGCATCAGTTTTTTCATAGCGGCGGTTTCTTCATTAGCCTCAGTGACCAAATCCGGCGCGGAGATGCCGCAGCAGGAGAAAAATAAAATATCAGTGTGAAAATGCTCCAGAGTTTCCTGCGCCAGACTGCCTACCATGGACGAATTATTTTGAATTAGGCCGCCGCAGAGATAGATTTTAAAGCTGGTGTTTTCGTTGAGCACACCGGCGGTTTCAATTCCATTGGTCACCACGGATAAATTTTTAAACCTGGCCAGCTGAGCAGCCAGACAGGTGACAGTAGAGCTGGAATCCAGCATTACCGTCATGTTATCCTCTAAAAAGTCCAAGGCAAGCCCGGCCGCTATCTTTTTCTTTTCCCGATCCTTTTGGGTGCGAACCAGCAGCGGGGGCATCCTGGCTGGCGCCGCTGATTAATGTGGCTCCCCTCGAACCCGTTCCAGCAAGCCTTTTTGCGCCATTTCCGCCAAATCCCTTCGTACGGTGGCGCCGCTGGCGAACAAACGGCGGCATAGAAACTCAACGGTAACGGTGCGGCGCTCTTTTAACAACTCGAGTATTTCATTTTGACGCTCATAGGAAATCATAACGGGAAACCTCCTGTAAGGCGGATTTACGATATGCCATCAGGCTTGTGCCTGGATCATTTTGGCGGGAATAACAGAAAGGTACCGTAAAAGCATTACAGTACCTCTTCGCCGTATTGAATTTTTTACCGCTTTCCCAAATCCCTTTTCTGTATTCGGATAAGCATTATTTTTTCTTTTGAGTTTCCTGATACATTTTAAGAAACACCTGGGCGTAAAGCAGGAAGGCCAGAAGAAGGAAAAGGCCGGAGATTAGAATTAAAATGTTTCGAACACCGACATCCAAGCTTGGAAAAACGATAATAATGAACATGACAGTGTAAAACACAAAGGTGGAAACTTTGCCGAACCATTTGGCGCCGTCCATTTTGGTGTTGTGCTTTGTCAGCAGTACGATAGAGGTGATCCCCATAAAAAGCTCCTTGACGGCGAAAAGAAGGAAAAAAGCCAGCGCATAGGCTCAATGCGGATCATCAGGCTGATGACGATAGCGGCTTGCGAGAGCTTGTCCGCTACCGGGTCGATGGCCTTTCCAAGCTCTGTGACCATGTTGAAATGCCGGGCGATAAAACCGTCGGCAAAATCGGTCAGGCCGGAAAGCAGCACAATAAAGGCGGCAAAATAATAATCCCGAGTCTCTTTCGCGTTAATATAGGAAATCATAAATACCGGGATCAACAGAATCCGGAAATAGCATAGAATATTGGGAATACTGAAAATCTCTTTCTTAGTTAATTTCATGCTTGATTTCATGAAGAGCACCTCGGCGTGATGATAATATAGAAAACACCAACATATTTGGCAATCATATTCATTATACCGGAATTTCCGGGAAAAGAACAGCTTTTTATCAAAAATTAAAAAAATATTAGAACGAAACGAAGGAGAATCAGGCGTCTGGTGAGAAAATAAACTTTCAATTATCCGGAAAGCATTACTTCAGCGCTCCGAAACAAGCCGATCCCTATCCTCCGAGGATTTGCGAACCGCGCCGGTTTTCCATACGCCCGGCAGGCTGTTGTGGTTAAAATTCCGCACGCTTTCGGTTTTGCTTTCCATTTCCGGTTTACCATAGGGGGATACTTGCGGAACCGTTTATGAAGCAGTTTGGAACATCCGTCGTTGACGTATCACGGAAAACCAGCTCTGTGCTTTTGCTGAAATGGAGGCTGATTTATGATGTGCGGTTTAACTGCCGTGATACAAGCTTTTCAGCAAAGCGATCTCCTCACCGTGGCCGTCGTCGTCATTAGGGGTTTCCAGATAAAAGGGCAGGTCGCGCAAAACCGGATGGTTAATCATGCGCTCAAAGGCCTCCAGTCCCAGCGTGCCTTTTCCAATATTGGCATGACGGTCCTTATGGCTGCCCAAGGGATTCAGGCTGTCGTTCAGATGCACGGCTTTCAGCCGGCTCAGTCCGATAACATGGTCAAATTCCTCCAGCACCTGGTCTAAGCGGCCGGCGATATCGTATCCGCCGTCGCTGACGTGGCAGGTGTCCAGGCAGATTCCCAGCTTCTCCTGGAGCTCAACACCGTCGATAATCCTCCGAAGCTCCTGAAAGCTTCCGCCGATTTCGCTGCCCTTGCCGGCCATGGTTTCCAAAAGCACTATGGTGCTTTGATTGGGAAACAGAATCTGATTCAGCGCGTCGGAGATCAAATCGATTCCGGTCTGAACACCGCTGCCTACATGGCTGCCCGGATGAAAATTATAATAATTGCCGGGCAGAGACTCCATTCGGATCAAGTCATCCCTTAAGGTTTCCAAGGCGAATTCTCGGGTGTGCCCGTTGGACGAAGCGGGATTTAGGGTATAAGGAGCGTGGGCCAGAATTTTTGCAAAATGATGCTCATTCATTAGCAGCCGGAAGGCGGCGATGTCCTTTGATCTAATTCCTTCGCCTTGCTTCCTCTGGGATTCCGCGTAAAAAACTGAAGCGTATTAGCTCCGATTTTTACGGCGGTCAGGCCCATTTTCTCAAACCCCTTAGCGACAGACATATGACAGCCGATGGTAAGCATAGATTTCCTCCTTGCGGTGTTCCGGAATTTTTATTTTATCCGCCCGCCGTTGCACTCATACGCCGAAGAACGGGATTTCATCGGATTTGGCATCTCCGAACCGAAGCAGGCCGTCAATAAGCTCTGGCTCCGGCGGATAAAAGACAAGTCTCTGATAACAAGCCGAACAGAGTGGCTTTGAAAAAGCGTTCCGAGCGGGAAAACGCTTTTGAAACGGCCGCTGCCTGTTTGCGGCCGCAGGACAAGGCTGCGCGGGCCCAAAGAAAAGGCGAGAGCTTTGACGAATTTGTATCAGGCTTAGCAGGAGACTGCCTAATGCCGGCAGCTTGACGCAAGCCGCCGGTGAAACGGCGGTACGGATGGGAGGGCTTTGTTTACTCCCATTTATCACACATAGCGTTGATTTGATCGGTAAGCTTAGCCATATCCTTGTTGGCCCGGCCTTGGCTGCGCTGGATTAACTCCATCAGGCGGCGGCCTGCGGACAGCAGCCGCAGATAGACCGGACTGCCCTTGGGCTTGGAGGCTCTGTCTTTGTGAATTTTCTGGCGGCTGCCTTCGTAAAGAAGCTGATTTCCCGCCAAATCAAACTGAGCGCCCGGATAGGGAGCGAAAGAATCCAGATGGAGCTCCTCCCTGAGCCTGCCGGCAAATAAATCGCATACACTATCGTCTCCATGGGTAACAAAAACCCTTTCCGGCCTGGGATCGAAATGGGAGATCCATTCCAGCAGGCCATTATTGTCTGCATGGCCGCTGACGCCCGCCAGTCTGCGGATTTGAGCCCGAACCTCGATTTCCTCGCCGAACAGCCTGACCTTGGAGGCGCCCTCCACTAAGGCCCGGCCCAGGGTGCCGGCGCCCTGATAGCCGACGAACAGAACGGTGCATTCAGGACGCCACAAATTATGTTTTAAATGGTGCTTAATCCGGCCGGCCTCGCACATGCCGCTGGCGGAAAGAATCACCTTACAGCGCTGGTCCTCATTGATCGCCTTGGATTCCTCGCTGGTAAGGGACACCCGAAGCCCGGGAAATTGGATGGGATTGATTCCGCGGTTCAGCAGCTCCAGAGCCTCTTGGTCAAAGTAATCCCGGCGGTTATCCTGAAAAATTTCCGTGGATTCCACCGCTAGAGGACTGTCTACATAGACCTCAAAGCCGTCGTGGCCGGAAATTAGGCCATCCGCCTTGATTGCCGGAGAAAGTACAGGAGCTCCTGGGTCCGGCCGACGGCAAAGGAAGGGATCACCACATTTCCTCCCCGGTCAAAGGTAGTTTGGATAATTTCAGACAATTCCTTGACATAGTCCGGACGCTCCCCGTGGCTCCGGTCGCCGTAGGTGCTTTCCATTACCACATAGTCTGCGGACCGAAAGTACTGGGGATCCCGCAGCAGAGGCTGGTTTTTTATTGCCGATATCGCCGGAAAACACCAGGGTTTTCGTAACATTTCTTTCCGTCAGCTGAAGCTCAATGCTGGCGGAGCCCAGCAGGTGCCCCGCGTCGGCAAAGCGTACCTGAATACCGTCAGAGGGGGAAAATGCCTCTCCGTAGCGGCAGGAAACAAAACAGCTGATGGCGCCGGCGGCATCCTCCATGTTGTAAAGAGGAATATACGGCTCTCCGCCGGCTCGCTTCGCTTTACGGTTTCTCCACTCCGCCTCGAACATCTGGATGTGGGCGCTGTCCCGAAGCATAATGTCGCACAGATCACAGGTAGCGCCGGTAGCGAATATTTTACCCCGGAAGCCGTGCGCGTAAAGCAAGGGGAGACTTCCCGAATGGTCGATATGGGCATGGGTCAGCAGAACCCAGTCTATGGAGGAGGGGGATACGGGGATTTCCTGATTTTCATATTCGTCCGGCCCCTGCTCCATGCCGCAGTCAATCAAAATGGTTTTACCGCAGGCCTCCAGCAGATAGCAGCTGCCGGTTACCTCGTGGGCCGCGCCGAGAAAGGTAAGCTTCATAGAAAATCCCCTTTGAGCATAACGATAGAAATTCGTTCATTTACGCTCACTATTATACCCCGCCTGGAGAAAATTAGCAATGGCAGGGCCGGAAGATCTCAAACTGTACATTTAAATATAGTAAAAATTGTACATTTACAAAAGACAGTTTTTCGCCTAGGATAGAAAATATAGAAAGCAAGGAGGGATTTCCCATGAAAGAGAACCGGTATGAACTGAATAAGGAGCTCGCCCAAATGCTGAAGGGCGGCGTTATCATGGATGTGACCACACCGGAGCAGGCTAAAATCGCGGAAGAGGCGGGTGCCTGCGCCGTAATGGCGCTGGAAAAGATACCGGCGGATATCCGGGCCGCGGGAGGCGTGGCCAGAATGAGCGACCCTAAGATGATTCAGGGGCATCCAAGAGGCGGTTTCGATCCCGGTCATGGCGAAGGTGAGAATCGGGCATATTATGGAAGCGAAGATCCTGGAAGCTATTGAGATTGATTACATCGACGAAAGCGAGGTGCTTTCTCCGGCGGACGATGTGTACCATATTGATAAAACCCAGTTTCAGGTGCCTTTTGTCTGCGGAGCGAAAAACCTGGGAGAAGCCCTGCGGCGAATCGCGGAGGGCGCCTCGATGATCCGCACGAAGGGGGAGCCGGGCACCGGAGACGTAGTTCAGGCAGTGCGCCATATGCGGCTGATCAACAGTGAAATCAGCAGGGTAAAGGGAATGCGTCAGGATGAACTGTATGAAGCGGCCAAGGAACTGAGAGTGCCTTATGAGCTGATATGCTATGTACATGAAAACGGGAAGCTTCCGGTGGTGAATTTCGCGGCCGGCGGCGTGGCGACTCCCGCAGACGCGGCTCTGATGATGCACTTGGGCGCTGAAGGAGTATTTGTAGGCTCAGGTATTTTTAAATCCGGAAATCCGGCGAAGCGGGCCGCAGCTATCGTGAAGGCTGTGACCAATTATAACGACCCCGAAATGCTGGCGGCTCTTTCCGAGGATTTGGGAGAAGCTATGGTGGGCATCAATGAGCAGGAAATTCAGCTGCTGATGGCCCAGCGGGGAGAATGACCATGAAAGTCGGGGTGTTGGCCCTGCAGGGTGCTTTTACCGAGCATGAGGATATGCTTTCCAGACTGGGAGCGGAATGCTTTGAAATCCGGCGGAAGCAGGATTTAACACGGCCAATGGACGGACTGGTGCTTCCCGGACGAGAGAGCACGGTGATGGGAAAGCTGCTCAGGGAATTGGAGCTGTTCCAGCCGCTGAAGGAGAAAATCCTGGAAGGCTTGCCGGCGTTCGGTACCTGTGCCGGACTTCTGCTTTTGGCGGAGACCATTGAAAATGGGGGGAGCCCTTGCTTTGGAACGATGCCCATCACGGCGGTGAGAAATGCTTACGGGCGCCAGCTTGGCAGCTTTCAAACCCAGGGGGCTTTTGACGGTAGGGAAATCCCGATGACGTTTATCCGGGCGCCCTATGTAAAAAGCGTGGGAGCGGGGGTGGAAATCCTGTCGGAAACTGACGGCAGGATTACTGCGGCCCGATGGCGCAACCAGCTGGTAACAGCCTTCCATCCGGAATTGACCAAGGAAGCTGCGGTTCATCAATATTTTCTTGCCATAATCTCTGAAGGCATGAAATCATAGGCAAGAGGATTCTTAAATAACCTTATCTCCCAAAAAGGAACCAGTCTCCGCTGCTCGGAAACTGGTTCCTTTTTGGTTGCTGAGGCCACGCTTTTATGAAATCGAGAAGGTTTATAGGCTGTCTTTTCCTGCTTTTTTGTTTTTTATTAATGAAAAAGAATTATGCTGGAAAATGGCAGAAACATCCAGGCGAATTTCTTCGAAAATAAAAATAATTTAAGGAAAATCTATTGAATTACAATTAGGATTCTTTTATACTTATTAGGTATAATTAGTCGAATTATGTCTTGTGTTTTTAGAGCGATTCCTGAAAGGGCTGGGGTGAAAAGAACATGCCGCAGAGCAGTGGCGGGGAAAAGACCTTCCCGCTGTCGATCAGTCAAAAAAACATTTGGAATGTGGAGCAGGTGCATAAAGGCACCTCCATTAATAATATCTGTTCTACCATTTATATCAAGGGCCGGATCGATATGGCCGCTATTCAGAAAACCTTGAACCTGGTGATCGAAGCCGACCAGTCATTGCGGACTCAAATCGATTTGGTGGATGGTACGCCGGTACAGTTCCATGCGCCCTATGCTCCGGAGCAGTTCCCGATTTTTGATTTTTCCCTTACAAACCAAGAGGGAATCACCCATTGGGAAAATGCGGTGACCCGGGAGGTTATGCCGCTTTACCGTCATCCCCTTTATTACTTCGCTGTTTTTAAATCAGGGGAATCCGACGGCGGAATTTTGATGAAAACCCATCATATCATCACGGACGGCTGGTCTCAGGCGCTGTTGGGAAATCGGATCAGCGAAACCTACCTGGCGCTCCTGCAAGGAAAGGAACCCGAGCTGGAGCCGCTGGACAGCTACCTGGTTCATGTAAACAAGGAGCAGGAATACCTTGCCTCCAGGGCTTGTCAAAAAGACAGGGCCTATTGGGAGGAGAAGATGGCCCAGTTTCAGGAGCCTTGCGCCCTGAAGGAATGTAAAAGCGCTATTGTCAGCCCGGTGGGGCAGCGGAAAACCTATCAGCTTTCCGAGGTGCTCAACCATGCGATCGGGAATTTCTGTACCGCCAACCGGGTGGCGCCTTTCGCTGTGTTTTTATATGGCGCTGGCAATTTACTTGAGAAGAATCAGCGGTTTAGAGCAGCTCGGCATAGGCGTGCCGATTTTCAACCGGATTAATTTTAAGGAAAAGAAGATTACCGGTATGTTTGTCAGCACGTTGCCGTTTTTAAACCACCTGGACGAGAATTGGAGCTTGGAGGAATTCACCGAGCACCTGAACGACGAGTGGTTTGATTTGCTGCGCCATCAGAAATATCCCTTTGGGGATATTATGTCCTTGGCGAAGAAAAAGACATCCGGATTTGGATCACTTGTTTCATTTGGTGCTGTCCTATCAGAACAGCCGGCTGTTTCAAACAAAGGACGCGTCCGCGTTTTTCACTGGACGGTGGCATTACAGCGGCTACCAGTCGGAGCACTTGGTGATTCACTTAAGCAGCTGGGAGTCTGAGCACAAGTACTCGGTGGATTACGATTATCTTACTCAGATCTTTTCCGCCGAGGAGATCGACTGCTTCCACCACTATTTAATTAAAATTTTAAAAGAGGCTTTGGATCATCCGAAAAAGCCTATCTGGCAGTTGTCTGTCCTGAGCGGCGGGGAAGAGGAAAAAGTGCTGTTCAGCTTCAATCAAACCGCTCAGCCTCTTATGGATCAAACGATCTCGAAAAAGCTCTCCGCCTGCGTTAAGGAGCATCCGGACCGGGTGGCCCTGATTTTTCACGGCCGGCGCATGAGCTACCGGGAGTTATATGAAAACGCCAGGCGGTATGCTTATTCCATCGAATGCGCCTGCCCCGGAGGCGGAAAAATTGTCGCGGTTTCTCTGGAAAAGGGTTTTTCTTTAGTGCAGGCTATGCTGGGCGCCGCCCTTTCCGGAAACGCTTGGGTGATTATCCCAGCCTCTCTGCCCAAGGATCGAAAAAAAGATATTTTGCTGGACAGCTCCGCGGCTCTTTTGATTTCGGAGAAATCCCTGGAGCCGTCGGTGCCGCTGCTGACGCCTGGCCGAATTGCCGGTGAATGTCCGGAGGACTATCAGATCAGGAAAGCCGAGGGAAATGGCCTAGCTTATTTGGTTTACACCTCAGGCAGCACCGGCAAGCCGAAGGGTGTGGAAATTGAACAGAGAAGCCTGCTGAATTTTGCCATGGGCATGGCGCCTCTTTATGGCTACGGAGGGTTCTTTCTCTGTGCAGCGTGGGCTTCGACGTGTTCGTTCTGGAAAGCGTGGTTTCCCTATTGAACGGCCGCACCGTGATTCTCGCCAGCCAGGAGGAACAGGAAAGCCCCTCCGCCTTAGCTTCTCTAATCCGCAGCTATGCGGTGGGCGTGATTGCCATCACGCCGTCTAGGCTGAAGGCGTATATGAACCATCCGGGTTCCTGCGGGCGTTAAAGCAGATTGAAAGCTTTATCTGCGGCGGGGAGCATTTGTCCGGCGAATTGATCCAGCTTTTAAAGCTTCATTCACGGGGCAGAATCTACAATCAGTATGGACCGTCAGAGGCGCGGAGCAAAGCTTTTTGGAAAGCCCCTTTGAGCCGGGAGAACGGATTTACAGAACCGGCGACGTGGCCTGCTGGAACCAGCAGGGCCGGCTGCTGCTGGGCGGCCGAAAGGACAGCCAGATCAAGCTTCGGGGCTTGAGAATCGAGCCGCAGGAGATTGCCATGTGCCTGATGGCCCATCCGCAGGTGGAAACAGCGGCGGTTCGGGTGATTGGAGAGGGGGAGCGCCGTTATCTGGCGGCTTATTACACCTCCAAGACCAATGTGCCGGAGGTGGATTTGATTTCCTTCGCGGTGACCTGCCTGCCGGATTACATGATCCCGGCCTATTTGACCAGGATCGACGAGATGCCGCTGAGTCCCAGCGGAAAAATTGATTACAGCCGTCTGCCCGACCCGGTGGTTTCAGCCGGCGGAGAGCGGGCGAAAACCGATACCCAGCGGCGTTTGCTGGAAATTTTCCAGCGGGTTTTGAATAACCGGGAAATCGATGTGCAAAGCGACTATTTCCTGGCCGGCGGGGATTCCCTGAACGCCATGGAAACCCTGTGTCAGATTGAGCAGGAGTTTGGCGTCACGCTGAAAATAGTGGATTTATACGCTTTCCGCAATGTGGTTCGGTTGGAGCAGCGTCTGAAGCGTGAGGGAGAATCTGCGGAGTTTTCCGGCGCCAAGGCCTTTGTCATTCCGGACAGCGGCGAGCAGCTTCTGTTTATCGATATGCACCATCTGGTCAGCGACGGTATCAGCACACCGCTCCTGATGAAGCGGCTGGATGCCCTTTACCGTGGACAGGAGCCTGAGCTTCCGGAGATTTCCTTCCAGGATTACGCCTATTGGCTGCAAAACCGGGATTCAAAAACGGTGGCCGGTGAGGAGAGCTACTGGAAAGAGAGGATGGAAGGTGCCGGAGAGCTTCTGGATCTCCCGGTGGATAAGCAGCGGCCGAAAACCTTCGATTACCAGGGTGAAAATGTCGTTTTCTCCCTGGAGGAGAAAACGGCGGCCCTGTGCGCCGAATTTTGCAAAAAGAAAGATTACTCTCCCTATATGCTGTTCGCGGCGGCTTTTGCCGTCCTGCTTTCTAAATATACGGGAAGTTCGGATATTATTATCGGCACTCCGGTTTCCGGCCGGCGGGAGCAGGAGCTTTGGAATGTTTTGGGGCCGTTTTTGAATACGCTGCCTTGCGTCTGGCGCCTCAAAAGGAGCTGACCGTTCGGGGGTTTTTACAGCAGGTGAAGAATACGGTTTTGGCGATGCTGGATAATCAGGATGTATCGCTGGAGGACATTCTGTCCTTAGTGCATGTGAAGCGTTCCGCGGGCCAGGCCGCTCTATATAACGTGATGTTTTCCTATCGGCCTATGGAAGAGGAGGCCTTCTTCCTGGATGGCGAACCTGTTTCCTGCGCGCCTCTGGAGACGGGAACGGCGAAAATGGATTTGAATCTGGAAGCCTATAAAACGAAAAACGGCTATTCTTTCCGTTTGGAATACGCAACGTCTCTCTATTACCGGGACAGCATGGAACTGCTGAGCCGGTGCTTCTGCGCTGTGGTGGAGGAGCTGATAAAAGGACAGGAAAAGACGCTTTACGAGCTTCCGGCGGTATCTTTCCGTGACCGGCTGGAGCTGCTGGAGCGTCCCAACCGGTCAGGCGGTGGATCAAATGGCGGAGCTGATCCCAGAGGCTCCGGCTATCCGCTCCCACGGCGTGGTGACAACTTACGGGGAGTTGAAAAAGAGGTCCGACGCCTTGGCCGGCCAGCTTCAGCGGTCCGGCGCCCGAAAGGGCGACTTTATCGGCTTATCCGGCCGCCGGGATAGCGACCTGGTAGCCGGTATGCTGGGAATTTTGAAAGCGGGCTGCGCGTATGTGCCGGTGCTGTCCTCGTTCCCAGAGGCCCGGCTGCGCTATATGCTGGAAATTTCAGGGGCAAAGCTTCTGCTGTGCGATCCCTGTACCTATCCTGAGCTCCCAGACGAGCTTCCCTGCCCCAAGCTGGTGATGACCAGGGAAGAAACCCCGTTCACGCCGGTAGAAGGAAGAAGCGTGGAGGATGACATCCATATTCTGTTTACTTCCGGAACTACAGGGCAGCCCAAAGGCGCGGTTTTGCCTCACCGGGCTATTATGAACCTGCTCACCAATGTGGAGCGGATGTTTGAGACCGCTCCAGGGGATATTTTGTGCGCTTCCGGAGTGATTTTCGATACCTTTATCACAGAAACCCTGCTGGCTTTTTTGTATGGGAAAGTGCGCCGTTATGGCGGATGAGGAAGAAATGATGCTTCCCTGGAGGATCGCCGAGCTGATTGAAAACAACGGCGTTGAAATTATACAGCTGACTCCCCTCCAGACTCCAGATGTGCCTGGGGACGGAAGCGTTTGTAAAGATACTCCCCCAGGATTAAGGTATTGTTTTCCTGCGGCGAGGTGCTGACCCGCCAGCTTTTGGATTCCCTAAAGGAAGCGGGAGCGCAGAAAATTTTCAATTTGTACGGGCCTACTGAAACAGCGGTTTATATTACCGGCATCGATATGACCCACCGGGATAAGATCGTGGTGGGAAAGGCCTTTACCAACTGCAGGCTGTATGTGCTGGATGAGAACCTTAAGCCGGTGATGCCGATGGCCAGGGGAGAGCTGTATATCGGCGGCGAATGTCTTTCCCGAGGCTATGTGAACCGTCCGGACCTGACCAAGGAAGCCTATCTGCCAGACCCTTTTTTCCCGGGAGAAATCATGTATAAATCCGGGGATATCGTTCGGTTGATGCCGGACCGGGGCGTAGAGTTCGTAGGACGCAGGGATTTGCAGGTGAAGCTGAACGGCCAGCGCATCGAGCTGGATGAGATCACCGGCCAGATCATACAATCCGGCCAGGTCGGGGAGGCGGCGGTGATCGCTGTCCGGAAGCCTGATTTTTCCATGGAGCTTCGGGCCTTTGTCACCCCGAGATCAGAGGAAAGCCAGGTCGATCTGGAGAAGATAAAGAAATATTTAAGAACCCAGCTTCCCTCTTATATGGTGCCGTCCTCTTTTTTCTGTGGTGACGGAAATCCCAAAAACCGCCACAGGCAAAAACGACCGGCGGGCCTTAGCCCGGCTGGAGACGGAGGCTCCTTCGCAAAAAAGGGCAGGATAAGCCCGAAAAGCTGACGGTAGAGCAGCAGGTGGTGAAAATCTGGCAGGAGGTTTTAGATCGTAAGCAGCTGGACCTGGATGCCTCCTTTTTTTGACCAGGGAGGCACCTCTCTGGCGGCGCTGACGGTGCTCAGCCGGTATTTCCAGTTGAACTGGAGCATGACCCTGGCACAGTTTTACGAGCACGCCGCAATCCGGGAGCAGATAGCCATACTGAAGGACGCGGCTTTGGAACAAACGGAAAAAGCCCGCGAAGTGTTCGGACAGACAGCCTTAACGCGCGAAGAAGAGCGACGCTTGAAGCGCCGGACGGCAGGCAAGGATTCAATCCTCCAAATGTTTTGAATGTGCAGAACCAAACCGCCGAAAGCCGGTTTCCAGAAGCGAAGGACAGCATTTTGGTGACAGGGGCTACGGGCTTTTTAGGAGCCCATCTGGTAAAAGAGCTCCTGGACGCCGGGGAGCGCAGCCTGTTGTGCCTGGTGCGGGGCGGTTCTCAGGAGCGCCTGTGGGAAACTCTTTCCGGTTATTTTGGAGCCGGCTGGGTTGAGGGCTGCAAAGACCGGGTAAAGGCTTTCGGGGGAGACATTACCCAGGATAGACTGGGCTTGCCGCCGGATGCGTATCAGGGCTTGAACCGCTGTGTGAAGCAGGTGGTTCATGCGGCGGCGGATGTGCGCCATTACGCCGCTGGAGAGGAATCCCTTCGGACCAACGTCCGGGGCACGGAAAACGTGATCGCGTTCGCGGCGGCGGCAAACGCAAAGCTGATTCATATTTCTACCGCCAGCGTCAGTGGGGAATATTTGGTAAACGCCCCGGATCGCTGCGCAGTGTTTAGCGAGGACGATTTTGATATCGGCCAGAACTGGCAGGAAAATATTTATGTAAAAGGAAAATTTTTAGCGGAGCAAAAGGTTCGGAAGGGAATAGAAGCCGGACTGGACGCTAAGATTTTCCGAGTGGGACGGCTGGTGGGCCGAAGCACTGACGGGGTATTTCAGAAGAATCCGGAGACCAACGCCTTTTACCGGCTGCTGCAGGGGCCTTCTGAAGCTGGACGCGATACCGGCGTCGGTGATGAACGAGCCGGTAGAGCTTACCGCCGTGGATTTGTGCGCGAAGGGCGTCGTCGCTTTGCGGAATGGAGTGAGAACGGTTTATCATTTGTTTAATCCCAATACCATTCCATTGCGGGAACTTCTGCGAAACTTGAATCATGCGGCGCAGCCCATCGGAGACCTGCAATTTGAGCAGCTTTTAAAGCAGTATTCTGCCGGCGCGGAGCAGGAGCTTGCTTCCTCTGTGGAAACCTGGAATCAAAAAAAAAGATTCACGGACAAAAGATTTATCCTACGGCCGAGTTCACTGTTCAGGAGCTGTCCGGCCATGGGATCGTGTGGAGCTATCCCAACGCGGCCGTGCTCCTGCGGGCGTTTTTATAGATTTATGACATAAGCCGCCGATGTATTTGCGCGTTTACCGCTGCCTTGAAAAAGCATTAACGGATTTTTAATTTTAGGTGTTCTGTATGCTATGATGCAGCTTACCAATCAAACAAAGGCGCCTATTGCAGCAGAGGGGAGAGGAACGCTGTGATTTCTGATGTAGCCTTAACTATATTTATCATCGCCATTGCGGCGATTCTTTCCTTTATTATCGTTAGCTTGCGCAGGGGAAACGCCAGGCTGATCCATAAGCTGTATTTTATTCTGGCGGCGGGCCTGATGATTTGGCTGGCGGCGCTGATTGGAATCAGGCTTACTGATCCCAATAATATGGATATGATGTTCATATGGGATTCCATCACCTATTTAGGCGGCCCTTTTGGTACGGCCTGGATGGTCTTGATCTCTTTGGTATTTGTCAAAGGACTGGATCATCTACCCGGAAGATATCTGCTTTTTTTGATTCCTCCAGCTATTGTAAATATTTTAGTTTGGACTAACCCGCTCCATCACTTAATTTATCAGGTGTTTGATATTGACAGCTCTAAAATTGTCTTCGCCCCCTGATGTTTGTGTCAGGAGCGGTGTCCTACTGCTATTTAGCTTCAGCGGTGGCCATCATGATCCGATTCGCTGTGAAAAGCAGCAGTAAGCTTTATATGCGTCAAGGCTTTTTGTTTGCCATAGGCGCGCTGATTCCGCTGGTAGTGAATATGATGGCCACCTTTAAAATCGGCAGTCTGGGCATTGAGGCCACCCCTTTGGCGTTTACGGCCACCATTATCCTCCATGGCTTCGCGATTTTTTTACTTCCATATGCTGGACATTAAGCCGCTGGCCATGCAGAGGGTTTTGGATCGGCTGTCGGATTGTTACCTTGTTATCAGCGATACCGGCCTGGTGGTGAATTTTAACTGGCAGTTTCAGGAGGTGTTCGGCAAAAAGTACGGGATCCAGGAAAATACCTTTTTGCAGGACAGCGTACAGGTGGAGGACGCAGACACCAAATCAACCTTTTACAATCTAACCTCTTCGATTGAAACCTGCCGGGAAACCATGGCTAACATTTCCTATGAACAGTCTGTGTTTCTGCGGCAGGATGGGGAGCTGGTAAAAAAGTACTTCATGGTGGAGATCACCCCTTTGCTGGTGGAGGAAAACAAGCTTGGCGGTTTTCTGGCTTTTTTAAGGATGTTACTAAGGTCAAGGAAAGTATGCAGCGCCTTCAGGACAGCCAGACAAAGCTGATGGAACAGGAGCGGCTGGCCTCTCTGGGGCAAATGGTGGGGGAATCGCCCACAATCTGAAAAACGCCTATTATGAGTGTTTCCGGAAGCATGATCGCTGTGGAAAATCTGGTGGAGGAATGCCAGCGGAGCCTGGGAGATCCGGAGGTTACGCCGGAGGATTACCGTGAAATTTATCAGGAAATTGACGAATGGGTCAATAAGGTAAGGGAAGCCTGCTCGTATATGTCCGAGATTATCACGGCGGTCAAAGGTCAGGCGGTGAATATGAGCCGGTCAGAAACCGAGGCGTTCGCCGTAAGCGACGCGATGAAGCGGGTAGCGCTGCTGCTGCGCCATGAGCTGGTAGGCAGCGGATGTAAATTGGAGATCAAGAATTCGATTTCTCAAGATGTGATCCTTCAAGGGGATATCAACAGCATGGTGCAGGTAGTAAATAACCTGGTGACCAACGCTGTGGACGCGGAAAAAGGTATGGGCGGAGGCGTAATTTCCATTTTGCTTGAGAAAACCGGTGAAGAGTTTTTGATCAAGGTAAAGGATACCGGCGCCGGGGTGCCGGAGGATGTGAAGAAAAAATTGTTTAAGCAGATGATTACCAGTAAAGGGGCCATGGGGAATGGGTTGGGAATCTATATTTCCAATTCGGTGATCAAGGCCAAATTTAACGGGAGAATGTGGATGGAAGATAATCCAGAGGGCGGCGCGATTTTTGGGATTGCGATTCCTCTGCAATATGTCAGCTTTGCGGAGTTTCAGAAAAGGGGGGATGCCGAATGAGAAAAAACAGAGTTGCGGCCAAGCAGACGGAAATCTCCATTTTGGCGTTGGATGACGATGAGATCATGACCATAACCTTGCAGTCCTATTTTCAGTCATCCGGCTACCATGTGGACATTGAAAAATGACCCGAATAAGGCTGTGGAGCGGATTCGGAATCATCATTATGATATTTTGCTGCTGGACTTTTTGATGAGTCCGATCTGCGGCGACGAGGTAGTCAAAGCTATCCGTGAATTTAACACAGATCTGTATATTATTTTGCTGACAGGCCATAAGAGCCTGGCGCCCCCAATCAAAACGATAAGGGAATTAGATATTCAGGGCTATTATGAGAAAAGCGACAGGTTCGATCAGCTGGAGCTTCTGGTAGAGTCCTGTGTAAAATCTATCCGGCAAATGCGTACCATCCGGAGCTACCGGGATAAGCTGAGCCAAATTGTGGCGGACAGTCCCCAGCTTTACCGCCTGACCACCATAGACGCTCTTTTAGAGAGCGTTATGAGCCAAATGAACCGGATTTTTGGGTTTGAAAACGCCTTTTTATATGTGCGGAGGCATTTCTTCCAGGACGGCGGCGGGGAAATAGCCGGTGCGGTTCAGATGCCGGCGGACTATTATCTGGGGATCGGGGCCTACGGGGAAGCGGCCGACCGGGTGCGGAACTATCTGATGGAAAGGCATGAGACAGAATTCCCAATTTTTGAGGAAGCTGAAAACGAGCCTTGTCGGGTATTTCCCTTATTGGATGAGAACCAGAAGCCGTTTGGCATATTCGGCGCCAGGATTTCCCATCAGCATTATTTTGATACCGTCCGCCTGTTGGAAATTTATCTGCGTCAGGTGACGTCCACCGTCAGCAATCTAATGCTCCATATCCAGCTGCAAAAGGCTTACGAAAAGCTGGAAGTAAGCTACGAGGAAATGACGAAAACCGTTCGCACCATGGTGGATGCCAGAGACCTTTATACCAGAGGCCATTCCGACCGGGTATCCTATTATGCCTGCCGGATCGCTGAAAAAATGGGTAAGGACGAGAGATTTATCAATCGGATTCGGGTGGCGGGCCTGTTTCATGATATTGGAAAAATCGCTGTGCCCGATTCCGTGCTTTTGAAAAACGCATCCCTGACTCGGGAAGAATATGAAATCATCAAGCGCCATCCCGGTTTAGGCTATCATATACTGTCCGCGATTTCCTCGTACCAGGAGATCGCGCCGATCGTGCTGTGTCATCATGAGAGAATCGACGGCAGAGGGTATCCAAATGGAATCACTGGAGACCAAATTCCAGAGGAAGCTAAAATGATTTCCGTAGCCGACGCCTTTGACGCTATGACCTCTCACCGCCGCTATCGGGAAAATTTGACGCTGGAGCAGGCGGTCAGCCAATTAGAGCAAGGAAAAGGGAACCCAGTTCGATCAGAAGATCGCGGAAGCGTTTATTGAGATTCTTAAGGATTACGAGGCGATTCGTGAGGAAATCGCCTGACCTTTGAGGAAACGGCGCTGGACCTGGAACACAGATAAAAGGGAGTAAAAAAGCATGAACCAGTATCCGCTGAATCCGGTAGACTTCTATGAAGATTTTCTAAGCTTTTTGCGGGGAATTGAAAAGTATGGAGATAAACCGGCGATTACAACCTATACCAGTGAAAAAGAAGCGGTAACAAGAAGCTACCGGCAGCTTACGGAGGATGTGTATGCTTTGGCGGCGGCGATGCGGGAGAAAGGCTGGCAAGGCTGGCATGTGGCTCTGGCGGGAGAAAACAGTTACCAGTGGGTGGTGGCTTTTTTCGCGTCAGCGGTTTTGAACTGTCCTGTGGTTTTGGTGGACATTGAGCAAAGCGTGGAAACCATTGCCCAAATGCTGGAAACCGCCGATTCTCAAGTGGCCTTTGCGTCGTCCTCCGCGGCGGAACTGTTCGCTCAGGAAGCTGACATGCCAAAGCTTCCCCTGGTGGCCTCTGGCGGCGAATATGGCCTTCCTTTCACAAGCCTGTTAGAGGAAGGCCGCGCCTGCTGAAAGAGCATGACCATTTTTTCGATACCTTGCCGGCCGAGGAAAACCTGGCGGTTATCGCTTTTACTTCAGGAACCACCAGTGCGTCAAAGCCGGTCATGCTGTCGCGAAAAGGCGTGCTGCATAACGCCAGCAGCTCTGTGGCCATGGTAGCCACCGGGGAAAGGCTGTTTGCGTCTCTGCCCTTTTACCATACCTATGGCCTGACCTGCTCTGTGTTAGGCCCCTTGATTGTGGGAACGCATCTGTGTATTAACGGCGAGCCTGAAAACCATGATGCGGGACCTGCGCCTGTTTCAGCCGGATACGATGATGACGGTGCCCTTGATCGTCGAAATGGTTCACCGCAGGCTGGCTGCCGCCTCACAGGAAAGAGGGCTGGAAGAAGAGCTGAACCATAAAGCAAGGCGGAGATTTTTGCGGAGGGAGCCAGAGGCTTCTGTTTCGGAAAAGCTGGAAAATCTGAAAAATGAAATTTTCCCCGGAAATGCAAATCATCATCAGTGGGGAGCACATCTTTTGCCGGAGATCTCTCTGGAGCTAAAGAGGTTTGGAATCCAAACCCTTCAGGGCTATGGTATTACCGAGTGTTCTCCGCTTATCAGTGTCAACCGGAATCAGATGAACCAGCCGGAGAGCGTGGGGGTTGTTGTGCCCGGCGTGGAGCTTCGGTTCCAGGAAGGGGAAATCCTGGTGCGGGGAGAAAATGTAATGCTGGGGTATTATAAGGATGAAGAAATGACCCGGGAGGCGATGGGGGACGGATGGTTTCACACCGGGGATTTAGGCTATCTGGATAAGCGGGGCTTTCTTTACATCACTGGCAGAAAAAAGAACCTGATCGTTTTGAAAAACGGAAAGAAGGTGTCTCCGGAGGAGATCGAGTCGCGGATCGCCAGGCTTCCTCTGGTAAAGGAGGTTATGGCGTATGGAGCTACCACAGGCCAGTCCGCGGACGATGTAAAAATCGCGGTGACAGTGTATCCGGACCCGAAAGAAGCGGGAGGAATGACCTCTTATGAAATTCTTAATACCCTGCAAAAGGAGATTGAGAGCATCAACGGCCATTACCCATCCTATAAGCAGATACAGCTGGTGAATTTAAGAGAAAACGAGTTTTCCAAAACCTCCTCGCAGAAAATAAAGCGGCGGGAGTTATGACCGGAGCGCTTAGACAAAAGGAAGTGATTGTCCATGCTGAAATTGATCCAGGAGATCATCTATAACGTCACCGGCAAGAGTAATATCACCGACGATACGGATTTTGTAAAGGATCTGGAATTGAACTCCTTTGACGTTATGAATATTGTATGCGCTTTCGAGGAATATTTTGACGTGACCATTCCTACCCGGGATGTGTGGAAGATGCATCAGGTGAAGGATGTGATTAAATATATGGAGGATAAAGGAATCGATTTGCCTAAGAAATGATTGGCGGTGGGATATGAGCGAAGTCGTGGTTTCCCTGTTTCATGTCAGGGATGAAAGAACGGTGCAGAGCCGTATCAAAGAAGCGGTTGAGGATTACAGCCGGACGTACAAGACGGAAGATTCCCAAGTCAAGCTTCTATACGAATCCGGCGGCAAGCCTTACTTGGAAAGCCGGGCGGTGGAGCTTCTATTTCCCATAGCGGAGAGCTATGGGGGGCTGCGCCTTATCCAAGGAGCCGGTGGGGCTTGATATCCAACTGATAAGGGAAAAGGGTGTCTGTTCGGTAGCAAAGCGTTTTTTCCATCCGGAGGAATACCGGTATTTGCAGGAAACCGGGTTTTCTGATTTCTTTTCCCTCTGGACGGCAAAGGAAAGCTATGTGAAATTTACCGGCGAAGGGATTACTGACGGCTTTTCCGCTTTTAGCGTAGTGGATTCACAGGGCTTACTAAGCTCTGTGAATGGAGCCGAACTGAAGTTAATTCCATTTTTGCCGGAATATCGGATTTGTGTATGCGCTGAACGAATCGGCAGCCTCATCATTAGAGATAAACGGGAGAAGCGGTAAAACGCTTTTTACATCATGGACGCACAGGGTGCAGGAGGGCTTTATCGAGGCGGCAAATTGGCTTTTTTACTTTCCAGCTGTAAAAACAGTGCTTAAGCGATTTGGATCATAAAGTTCATTTATGATAAAGTTATCTTGATGCTATTTATGTGGGGGAATGAATATGGAGAATATGAAAGGCCGTGAGAGGGAATTTCCGTTGTTTGGACAAATTCTGCGGGTGCCAGCGGAGATGGATATTTTTAATACCTACAGGCTGATGTTCCGGGACTTAGCGCTGGATTATACCGATCAGGCTGAGACCGCGTATCACGCTAATATCCATGATTTTGATTCCTTTATTGAATTTTTTATGAGGATCTATGATTCCAAGCTGGAGCCTCTTGTGAAGAAGGCGGTGGATCTGCTGATTTCCCAGGGGATTTGGACTGTAACTTACGAAGCCTTTTGGCAGCAGCATAAAGAAGATTTCCACCTTGCCATTGACGACTATAACAGTATGATTGACAGCTTTAACCTGACGCTGAAAAATAATCAAAAGGCTATTTCTGGAATTATGGGCTTTGTGCCTAATCTGATAGGCGGCGGCTTTGGGCTTTCGGGAGCGTTAAAGGGGATCGCAAAGGCGACAGCGTTTAACCTGGTCAGAGATGGGATAGAGACAAGCGCTTTAAAGAATGCGAATGTAAAGCCGGCACAGCGCCAGGCTTTGTACCAGCAGATAAATGTGGAGGCGCTGTTGGATCATGTGTTCACAGATTATTGGAGGGTGTTTTTTGACTCTGGTATGGACGCTGATCCAAAACGGGCAGGATATTTGGTGGCCGGCGCAGGAATTGGATCAGCGGTCGGAGAGCATTTTTCAAAATCTTCGCCATCCCAGCTTCCCCCAGGATAAAATTTTATATGCGATCCTGGATGTGATCACGGCAAATCCTTATCACGGGGAATATTACCAGTTTTTGACTGCAAGGTTTGGCTGTACGCAAGAGGTCTCAGCAATAAAGAATTATTTTGGATACCGTTAGCCTATCGTAAAAACGCTGATGGAAGCCAGTTCTCCCAGAAGGTTCCGTTACGATGTATGAGATTTAGGCCTGAAGCCACCGGATGATATTAAATAATCTTACTTATGGATATTCGGTTTGCCTTAAATGATAGCTTTTATCAGCATTAACAACATTCCCATGGCTCATTCTTCTTCCCTTGCTAGTCCTTTTACCGTGGAAGATAGAAAAAGAGTGGAAAGCCGCTGGGGCTTTTCCACTCTTTCTCAGGAATCGTTATCAGCCTAATTTCCTAACAAAATCGGCCATTGCCTCTGAGACTTTAATTTGCTGAGGACAGACGGCTTCACAGCTGCGGCAGCCAATACAAGCGCCCGGCCGTTTTTCCTCCGGAATGGCGGATAGGGCCATTGGCGCGATAAAACCTCCGTCCGTAACACAGTGCTCATTATACAATGCCAGCAAAGCGGGAATATCCAAACCTTTGGGGACAGTGGCTCACACAATATCGACATGCGGTACATGGCAGCGCAATTTTTTCCACCATATTATTCGCGATTTTAAGCAGTTTTTCCATTTCTTTCGAATTTAAGGGCTTTTCCTCTTCAAACGTCTGGATGTTTTCCCTCAGCTGTTCACTGTTTGACATGCCGGAAAGCACCATGGTTACACCGGGAATGGACTGAAGAAAGCGGAAAGCCCAAGCGGGAACGGATTCATCCGGCCTCAGATTTTTGAGTAATTCGGCATCCTCCTCGGATAATTCAGCTAGTTTTCCCCCGCGTAATGGCTCCATGACCCAAACCGGCAGCTGATGCTCAGCCAGCAATTCTAGCTTCCCCCTTGGCGTCCTGAAAATTCCAGTCAAGATAGTTTAACTGGATTTGGCAGAATTCCATTCCTTCCCCATATGCCTCCAGAAAACGTTTCATGACATCATAGCTTCCATGAGCCGAAAATCCAAGATGCCGGATCCGCCCAGCTCTTTTTGCTTCATTAAATAACGGTAAATCCCATACTTATCATCTAGGTAAGCGTCAATATTCATTTCACAAACATTGTGAAACAGATAAAAGTCAAAGTATTCTACACCGCACTTTTTTAGCTGCTTTTCAAAAATTTCCTCTACTTTATCCATATTAGAAAGATCATAGCCAGGAAACTTAGTCGCCAAATAGTAGCTTTCCCTGGGATACCGATTCAGTGCCCGGCCGATTACAAGCTCAGATTGACCGCCATGATATCCCCAGGCCGTATCATAATAATTGATGCCATGCTCCATCGCATAGTCCACCATTTTTTCAGCCGCCGTCTCGTCAATTTTTGAGTCATCTTCTCCAATCACCGGTAAACGCATGGCTCCTAATCCTAGGGCAGAAAGCTTATGGTTTTGAAAATTCTTGTAAATCATCTTATGCATTCTCCTTTTTCCTAATAATATATTTTCCCGACAGAAAAATTATCACAACTCCGGGCAGATGGCTTTTTCACAGGGCCTATGTTTTTCTGTATACACATGCTCTAATAAGGAAGGATACGGCTCTAAACTAATTGTAATCTCCTTAAGGGAAAATAGCAAATACTTATATTCAATAATCATTTATAGCTAATAACTATAATACAGCAGCGTCTGCGAACCGGCAATAGAATCAATAGTTGAGGAATTAGTCGCAGCGTGCTAAAATAAGATAGATATCTTTACCATTGGACAAATAGAAAAGGATGACAATTTTGAAACGAGAAGATTTAGTGCCGCGAATAGATTTTTTTTTCAGAACAGTGGGATTTGGACTGGAAGCATAGAATTTCCAGATTGCCGGCCCTTGAAGACGAATTCCGCTACCGCCTGGAACCGATAGAAGATAAAGTAAAAGGATCTGTATGGCATGGGCCCTATTGCTATTCCTATTGTAAAGAAAAAATGAGATTCCTTCAGAAGCGGAATTCTCTATGAACGAAGACGGAATGCAAGAGTTGTTTGTCTGGCTGGAAACCAGCTACGAATCCATGAAAAGCAGCCGTCGCGGCCTAAGTCAGACTCGATGACATAGAAAAGCGTTCTACCCAATATTTTAAAGATACACTATGAAAGGCTGACCGGGCAGCGAGTATCCAAACGTATGTGACGGGAAAGCGCCTAGAATAGATCCACTAAATCGACAGAAATGAGGAAAATAAATGAAATGGATGATAGCCTCTGATATTCACGGCTCCGAATATTATTGCAGGAAAATGCTAGAAGCTTTTTATGATGAAAAAGCGGACCGGCTTTTATTGCTGGGGGATATTTTATACCACGGCCCCAGAAATGACCTGCCCAGGGATTACAATCCCAAAAGGGTTATTGAACTGTTAAATGGAATACAGAGTCATATCCTGTGCGTACGGGGGAAACTGTGACACGGAAGTAGACCAGATGGTGCTTGACTTTCCGATTCTTGCCGATTATGCTATCCTGACGGTGGGGAGAAGATAATTTTTGCCACCCACGGCCATCATTTTAATGAGGAGAACCTGCCGCCGCTCCAGGAGGGGGATATCCTTCTTCATGGTCACACTCATGTTCCAAAGCGGGTAAAGCATAAAACCTATGTTTATTTGAATCCAGGTTCGGTTTCTATTCCAAAAGAAAACAGCTATCATGGGTATCTGCTATTGGAGAACGGCGCTTTTATTTGGAAGGATTTTGATGGAACGGTTCGGGATACCTGCCAGATTGCAGAATAAGTATGTATATTCCTCCGCTATATGAAACTATAGCGGGGAATTTTTATTTGCGGCGGCCTAACAGCGGAACCAAAAGCTAGCTTCGATATATACTATAAAAAAATAAATCTGGATTTCTGACTAAAATGCCGAAATCCCATTATTCAAGTTATATTTTCCGAGGAACTGTTGACAATAGAGAAAATATGAATATAATAATATATGAACAATGGTTCATATGATATAACGAAAGGATGAACGAAAATGGAAGAACCGCTTGAAAAATGCGAGTATATGCATGTCCATGAAGATATTGTCCATAAAGTAAACGAGCAGATGCCGGATGAGGAAATTTTATATGATCTGGCTGAGCTGTTTAAGATTTTTGGGGATTCCACCCGGATTAAAATCTTATATGCTTTGTTCGAATCGGAAATGTGCGTTTGTGATATTGCCCAGCTTTTAAACATGACCCAGTCCGCTATTTCTCACCAGCTTCGCTCCCTCAAGCAAAGCAAGCTGGTGAAGTATCGCAGAGAAGGAAAAACAGTGTTTTATTCCTTGGCGGATGCTCATGTGAGAACAATTATCAACCAAGGCTTAGAGCACGTAGAAGAATAACCTGATTCTATTAGAAAGAGTGGGGAAAGATATGAAGAAAAAGTTTCAATTAGTAGATTTGGATTGTGCGAGCTGCGCGGCCAAAATGGAGAATGCGATCAAAAAAATCGACGGTGTTCAAGCTGCCAGCGTCAGCTTTATTATGCAGAAGATGACCATTGAGGCGGAAGAAGGACGCTTTGACGAAGTCATGAAAGAGGTTGTATCTGTGTGCAGAAAGGTAGAGCCGGACTGCACGATCAAATTGTAACCGTGGAGATGAGCTTATGAGCCGGAAACAAAAGAAAACGCTGGTTCGTATCCTGATCAGCGGGGCACTGTTCGCAGGAGCGTTTTTCATTCCCGTGGAGGGGATTTGGAAGCTGGGAGTGTATTTAATCCCCTATTTTGTGATTGGCTGGGACGTTTTGTGGAAGGCTGTCCGCAATATTTCCCATGGCCAGGTGTTCGATGAAAACTTTTGATGTCCATCGCCACAATCGGCGCCTTCTGCGTTGGTGAGTATCCTGAGGGCGTGGCGGTTATGCTGTTTTACCAGGTAGGCGAGCTGTTTCAAAGCTATTCCGTGGGACGTTCCCGCCAGTCTATCGCAGCGCTGATGGATATCCGCCCGGATTACGCCAATCTGGAAAAGCCGGACGGAAGCTTTGAACAGGTAGACCCGGATGAAGTGAACATCGGCGATATTATTATAGTGAAGGCGGGAGAGAAAATCCCTCTGGATGGCGTTGTAGTGGAGGGGATATCCTCTTTAAATACATCGGCTTTAACGGGAGAGTCCGTGCCCAGGGGCGTTAAGCCCGGCAAAGAGGTCATCAGCGGCTGTATCAATTTAAATGGCCTGCTGCGGGTAAAGGTCACCAAGGAATTTGGAGAGTCGACTGTGGCTAAAATTTTAGATTTGGTAGAAAACTCCAGCAGCAAAAAAGCAAAATCAGAAAACTTTATTACCAAATTTGCCCGATATTATACTCCGGTGGTGGTTATCGGAGCGTTGCTGCTGGCAGTCATTCCGCCGTTGATCTTAGGCGGCGGCTGGAACGATTGGATCGGCAGAGCGTTGATCTTCCTGGTCATTTCCTGCCCGTGCGCTTTAGTCATTTCTATTCCCCTCAGCTTTTTCGGTGGAATCGGCGGAGCCTCTAAAAAGGGAATCCTGGTGAAGGGTGGAAACTATTTAGAGGCACTGTCACAAACAGAACTGGTGGTATTTGATAAGACTGGTACGCTGACAAAGGGGATTTTCCAGGTTTCCGCCGTACATCCTGGAGAAATCGAGGAAAAGCGCCTGCTGGAGCTTGCCGCTATGGCAGAATCGTTTTCCGACCATCCTATATCCAAGTCGATCCGGGAAGCTTATGGGAAAGAAATCGACGCCACCCGTGTGTCCGATGTCGAAGAAATGTCGGGCCGCGGCGTGAAAGCGTTAGTGGATGGGCAGACTATTTGGGCCGGAAATGGAAAGCTGATGGATTTGGCAGGCGCCAAGTGGCGTGAATGTCATCTGCACGGCACGGTGGTCCATGTAGCAGCAGGCTCGGAATATCTAGGCCATATCGTAATTTCTGATCAGGTCAAGGAAGACGCGGCCCAGGCGGTCCAGGAGCTAAAGGCGTTAGGGGTTCGGAAAACCGTGATGCTCACTGGTGATAAGGCCCAGGTTGCCAAGGAAGTGGCCCGGCAGTTGGGAGTGGACGAGGTTCATGCAGAGCTTCTGCCCGGGGATAAGGTTCAGCAGGTGGAAAGCTTGCTGAAGGAAAAAAGCGGAAAGGGAAAGCTGGCCTTTGTGGGCGACGGAATCAACGATGCCCCGGTGCTTTCCCGGGCGGATATTGGTATCGCGATGGGCGGTTTAGGCTCGGATGCGGCGATTGAAGCTGCGGATATTGTTCTGATGGATGACCACCCCTCAAAAATCGCGGAGGCAATTCGGATATCGAAAAAAACGCTGCGCTTGGTAAAGGAAAATATCGTTTTCGCGTTGGCGGTAAAAGTATTATGTCTAGCGCTGGGCGCGGTCGGCTTAGCCAACATGTGGGAAGCGGTATTCGCCGATGTAGGCGTTTCCGTTATCGCTATTTTAAACGCTTCCCGGGCGCTAAAGGTGAAAACCAAATCGCAATCATAGAATTAAGCTATAATAATATAACTTTCTAAAAAGGCTCCTGGATTTTCCAGGAGCCTTTTTGGCGTTGCATAAGAGAATTTTTAAGATTTGTTCCCACTGTGGGGCTTAAAAATCCGTAGAGCTTTCATCTTTGAATTTGGAAAGATTTCTTAAGACCATTCGTTAAGCATATGACTTAAGTCATATGCTTTTATATAAAATAGTTGCGCTGCAAGGAGGGAGGGTCAAGCGCCCATTTTCCAGAACAGCTTCACCATGATAGGAATACAGAACCTTATGAAATCCGGTTTCTTCGATTTGGCAGGAGGCAGAGGAATCTGCCGGATTAATGGCCACCAAGGCGGAACCTGTTTTTCCGGTTCTCAAATACACTAACGGCTGATGATCCTGGGCATTTAGGAATCGGAAAGCGGCATTGCTTTGCAACGGCTCATTTTCCAAGCGAATGCGAATCAGCTTTTTAATCTCATGATATAAGGAGCCAGGCAGGATGGATTGGTTTTCCACCGTAGGCCTATCGGGGGAGGAGTCCATCGGGATATACAGCTGCTCGGGAGAAGCGGAAGAAAAGCCTGCGTTGGCAGTGTGGTCCCACTGCATGGGAGAACGGGCGCCGGTACGTTCAAAGCCGCCTTCCACTGAAGTCAGTCCCTCTAAATACCGCATTCCTATCTCATCGCCATAATAAAGGAAGGGAGCGCCAGGCATGGTCAGCAGAAAGACGAATACCAGCTTTTCCTCTTCGATGTCAAGATAATGAGAGATTCGGGGCATGTCGTGATTGCCGGAAGGAATACAGATTAACCCCTTTCCGTTGGTGCGCTGATAGTTTTTCCAGTAGGCTTCCGCAAAGGGGGTAATGCTTCCGTTTTCTTCCTGGAAAAATAAGGAGCCTCGCAGCGGAATAAGTCGAGATAGTGGGAGGGCCCAAAGTGAAGAAGGAAATCCATATGGAAGCCGCCAGCCAGGGATTTTTTGGGGTCGCCCCATTCTGAAATGATGGCGGCATCTGGAAATTCCCCGTCTAAGAACCGGCGGAAATCCTGCCAAAGCTTGATTGTTTCCTTGCCGTCACCGTCGTTTTTTACCAGGGAGCCTGCCATGTCTACCCGAAAACCATCGCAGCCAAGCTGAAGCCAGAAACGCATCACGTCTTTTATCGCCTCACGGGTGGCTAAGGCGTCTTTGGAATCCGGGGCGCATTGCCAGCTTTTCGAAGGATTAACAAAGCCGTAGTTCAGGGCAGGCTGGGTGGAGAAAAAATTTACCGCGCAGCAGCCGTTACGGTCAGAAATCCCCGAATGCAGCCGGTAATATTCTGAACTCCCTCGAAGGTATCCCAGATATCGTCGTTCCATACATAGCGGTTAGAAAATTCATTGGGCTGGGACTTCATTGATTCCAAAAACCAGGGATGCTGCACGGAGGTATGCCCAGGCACTAGGTCTAAGATTACGCGGAGCCCTCGGCTGTGAGCTTCGCGGAACAGCTCCTTCAAATCCTCGTTGGTACCATAGCGGGGAGCTACCTTTTGTAATCGGCACATCGTATCCGGCGTCGGTGAAAGGAGAATCAAAGCAAGGGTTAAGCCATATAGCGTTGCAGCCCAAGTCCCGGATATAATCCAGACGGTTGATAATTCCTCTCAGATCACCGATCCCATCGGCATTGGTGTCCTGAAAGCTTTGGGGATAGATTTCGTAAAAGATCGCATTGTCCAGCCAGGCTGGCATAGGTCAGGCCTCCTTCATTTTTATTAGTGTTTTTTATAGAGCGTTGAGTGACATCGCGGCACTAGCGCAGAAAAAATCTCAATGCCTATGATATCTGCTCTTTATTATAAAATAGCTTTCCTGTTTTGAAAAGTGGACAAATTAAAGTAATTAATGTAAAAATAACTTATTAACTGTTCGTCAGGCCGTTTTGAACGGGCGGAAAAGTATATTTGGAGAGTAAACGCCACTGCCTGGCATGGTAAATTGCTTTTGGATCTGCTTTCTTATTATTTATATTAATTGCCGGTGTATACATGCTTCATCCTACCTATTGCGATTGACAAAAAGTGTGCGGATACAGTATATTTGAATATGGGTGAATGGCTTTTGTAATGAGCCGTATAAGAAGCTATGAATGAAAGGAGAAGAAATGTGTTATGGAAAAAGAAAAATTAGAGTTTGTAAAAGGAAAAACACAGGAGCTGCTTCAGTCGCAAACCTGCTGCGCGGAGGGAAAAGCGGCGGCCAAAGCTTGGCTGGAAGCCATTGGAACGGAACAGGAAGCGGCCGAAACCGAACGGTATCTGAATGAGCTGAAAGCGGATATCATGCCGATCGATCAATTAATTGGCTTTGCTGGCTCCGAGGCTGGAATACAGTATTTTGGGGAAGCTGCAGCGAAAGGAATTGTGAGCCACGCGGAGGAGATTAAGGCGAATGGCGCCCGGTACTGCGACTGCCCAGCGTGTGCGGCGGCGGAAGCGATTCTCAAAAAGCTGGAGATACTGTAAGAGACATCAAAGCAAAGAGCTCTGTTTTATTTCTGAGAGCCCAAAACGGCTGTCCAAATTTCCGGACAGCCGTTTTTTGATCGGATTTTTGCATAGAAGAAAACCAAAGAACCGGCTTGGGAAAGACCTTGCCCGTTTTCGGGAAGGCGCTGTCCTGAGCCGGTTCTTTGGCTTTTTGTTACTCTATTTTTAGGAAGGAGTGGGTTAAATTAGATTATTTGATGTCGCGTTTCTGGAAAGACCAGAGTCCCAGCACGGTGAAGGCTATAAAATAGATGATCCCAACAGCCAGGGAGCGGGTCATCATTTCATTGGTTACCTGACCATTTACCAAATAGGCTGCGTTGGTGGAGAGAAGATAATCGGAAAGAGCTGCTTCCAGATTGAAAAACTCATGGAGAGCCATTTGCGCCAGACTGACAAAGAGGTAAATAAATTGCATCGTAATACAAAGATTGATGGCGATGGCACCTCCGGATTGACGGATCAGCATGGCGACCATCACAAACACGGCGGTGTAAGCGAAGGTTAAAAGAAATTCCAGACCGACGATTTTTAGGGTTTCCGGCCAGTAGCTGGCGGATACTTCTCCAAACCCCATAAAATTGTGGCGGTACTGGTATAGGCAATGCTGTATACCAGCTGGATCATCAGAGCGATGAAGCAGGAAACAATCAGCTTGGAAAAATAGATGCTGATGCGGCTGAAGCCCCGTGAGGCTATATTTTTTGATCGTTCCAAAGCCAAACTCAGAAGCCGCAAAAATAGAAACTACAATAGCGATAAAAATTTTGCAGTCGCCTGCAAAGGTGCTCAGCAGCTGATTGGAACCATTATAAACAATACCTTCACCCAAGAATTGAGCGGAATAATCCTGAATAAAAACGGAGCCTACGGTAAGCGCTACAACGATCAATAAGCAGATGGGAAAGGATTTCATTTTGGAAAGCTTATAGAAATCTGACTTTAACAACCCTGACATTAGCGGTCCCCTCCAGTTACTTGAATAAAATAATTTTCCAAGTCCGCATTGGACATAGAGATAGAATTGACGATGATATCATGCTTTGCAAGAATCGTGTTGATCAGGCCGGCTTCATCCAAATGGTCAAAAAGGGAAATGGTGCCATCCGGATTTACGGTATAATTTTTCGTTCCCACCACGTTTTCTAAAATGGAACAGGCTTCCGGGATCCGGTCTACCTGGATCATCAGACTGGATTTGCATCTGGCTTCCAGATCTTCAGCGGTGAATTCGTCGATCATCACGCCTTTGTCGATGATGCCATACCGGGTGGCCAGCTTAGAAAGCTCGCCCAGAATATGGCTGGAAATCAAAACGGTAATGCCGTGCTCATGGTTCAGCTTCTGGATCAGCTCACGGATTTCCTTAATGCCGGTAGGGTCCAAACCGTTGGTCGGTTCATCTAAAAATAGAAAGTCGGGCTCCCCGATCAAAGCGATCGCGATCGCTAAGCGCCGCTGCTTCATGCCTAGAGAAAAGTTCTTCGCTTTTTTTCTTGCCTGTGCTTTCCAGTCCAACGGTGCTTAAAATCCGGTCGATTACTGAAAGATCCTTGACGCCTTGCAGCTTGCATTGGGCAACTAGGTTTTGTCTCGCCGTCATATGAGGGATCACCGCGGGATATTCAATTACCGTACCGACCTTTTTCCTCATCTGCGTCAAGTCCTTGCTGCCGAAAAGCTCTATGCTCCCGCCGCTGGGGCTGCGAGCCCCACAGCCATACGAATCAAAGTAGTTTTGCCAGCGCCATTTTTACCGATAAATCCATAAATGTCACCGCGGTTCACGGTCATGGAAACGTGGTCTACTGCCTTTTTACCGGAAAACACTTTGGTAAGTTCAGTCGTTTTTAAAACTGTATCCATATACCTTTCTCCTTTTGCATAATTGTGTTATTGTATTACGTAATTAATACACTAGAACAATAATACAGCCTTCCGGAGTATTTGTCAATAGTTTTTTGCAAAAAAATGGAACCCCTGATTTTTAGGGGTTCCACTGTAAAGAGAGCTTATTTTTGATCCGCTGATGCTCTTGCAGCCAACGGGCTGTATCACACAAGGTTTCTTTGATTGGGCGGGGCTGATAATTCAGTTCACGGGTTGCTTTGGCGTGAGAAAAGGCAGCGTTGCTTTCCAGAGTATATAGGGAATAGGAGGTATACAGCGGCGGCTGCTTTAGTATTTTATAATATATCTCAGATAAAGGCGCGGTTGCCTTGGCGAACCAAAGGGGAAGAACGGTTTTCAGCTTTTTCTTTCCCGTAATGTCATGCAAGGTATCAAGAATCTCTTTTACCGGGAAGTATTGATTGGAAAGAATATAGCACTCGCCGGGCTGGCCGTTTTCCACGCAGGAAAGGATACCGTCGGCTACATCCCGCACGTCCACAAAATCATAGCCGCCCTTCACGCAGGCGGTGAGCCGGCCGTTCAGATAGTCGATCACCAGCTGGGTCAGATGGCCCCGGCCAAAGTCGCCCGGCCCTAATATCCCAGAGGGATGGACAATAGAGGCGTTCAAGCCGTACTGGGTTACCGCATCCAGCACCGCCTGAGAGGCTTCTGATTTTGTCTTGGCATAAGGACCATGGACCTCCTCGGGCTGAAAGGAAGAGACCTCTGTGATGACCTTACCCTTTTCCAGCTCAGGAATAGCATGGACAGAGCTGACATGAACCAGCTTTTTGACGTGGTTTAGAACGCATAGCTTCAAGATATTTTTAGTCCCTTGAACGTTTACATCGTACAGGCGCTGCTGGTATTTCGAGGAAATAGAAACGATTCCCGCGGTGTGAATGACTACAAGCTCCTGGTCAATTTTGTGAGCAAAGAAGGGAACCAGGCTTTCCAGATCCCGCACATCTCCCCGGACGATCTCTACGCCCGGATCAAAACAGGGAACAGAATGGTCTGCCGGCAAGGCAAGCCCCCGCACCTGGGCTCCTTGCTGGCGCAGCTTTCCAATAACAATATTTCCTAAATGGCCCATGGCCCCAGTTACTAAATACAACGGAGACGACATTTTCAACAGCTCCTTTCTGCCATTTCTCTTTATATTTATTGTAGCCTGCAAATAAGAAATATCCGTGAATACAGATTGAATTTTCCTTGATATAACAAAAGGAAAAAGCGGATAAGGGCTGAAAAGATTTTATAAAGCTGGAGAAAATGGAAACGCCCCCTTAGAAAGCCGACAGGCGATCCAAAGGGGCGCAGCCTCAAGGAATATTATGATGGAGTCAATAGTAATTATTGATTTTGCTGAGAAGCAATAGCGTCCTGCACCAACTCGTCGCCGTAGGCGCCAATTTCAGCGGGATCACTAGAAGCACCGGTGAAAGCCATTTGAGCAACCTTGCCCAGTAAAGCTTCGCCGTCGATTACGCTCCAGCCGTCGTATACCTCGGAAAGAGGGTAGGTAGCGGGAGTCATGTAATCCAGGATCTTGGAGCCTTCCTTCGCAAAAGCGAAGTCTTCGCTGACAGAAATTCCCTCATAGGTGGGCCATTCGCCGCACTCTGCGTTGGTGAAAATGGGCTGGCTGTTTACCACTATGCTTTTTGCAAATCTGCTCGGCCAGCTGGGGATTTTTGCTCTGAGCGAATACGCCGATACCGTTAATAAAGGTACAAGCACGCTTTTCATCTGTATCAGGTCCGGTGAGAACATCCATGACACCGGTAACAGCGGCAATCTCGGGATCGGCCGCCAGATCCTGAGCCATATCGTGAATGATAACGGCGGCCTGCCCATCCAGATAAATCTTAGTCAAGTCGGTTCTCTTGTAGCTGGAGAGGCTCTTCGGTACCAAGCCTTCCTGATACATCTGAATCCAGTAATCATACATGTGCAAGGCGCTTTCATCAGACATAGCGGAAACCACATTGTTTTCAGCGTCATATTTGCAGGCGCCGGTGCCGTTGTTAATCAGGGACATCAAAGCCAAATGGTTCGCCTGGCCGCCGGAAAGCTCGAAGATAAAGGGATCAATGTTGAATTTCTCCTTTACCTTTCTCAGAGCGTCCATAAATTCATCCCAGGTTTTGGGAGACTCGGTGTAGCCAACCTCGGCAAACATGTCGGTACGGTAGTACAGCATATCGATGCCTACCATGTAAGGCAGCTGAACCAGCTTGCCTTCATATCTTCTGGATTCCCAAATAGCCTCGCTGAATTTAGAAGCGAATTCCTCATCAGCGTCCAGATTGTCCATGTAGTAAATTTCTCCCATACGGGCAAAGGTTTCAGCGGTGCCGTAACCAGCGGCGAAAATATCAGGGGCGGTGCCGCTGTTGACAGCGGTCAGATGGACCTGATAGAAGTTATCCCAAGGCAGGTTCACATATTCGATTTCCCCATCCAACTGGTCGGCAAATTCGCTGTTAACGGCAGAGAGCACTTCTTCCATAGCGGGAACATAGGTGTCCGGGCCGCCCCAGGCCATATCCCAAAAAGAGGATGTGGCTCTTTTCGGAAGTCCCCTCAGAGGATTCCTGCTGACCAGATTCTTCCGCCGCGGAAGAATCTCCTGCGGGCTCAGAGCTGTTGGTGGTTCCCTGATTACAAGCCGACGCGAAAACCATCATACCAGCAAGCAAAGCCGCAAGAACAGATTTTGCTTTCTTGTTTGCGTTCATTCTTTTCCCTCCTGAAAAATATAAAATCCAAAAACCGCACACGCGGCTGGTTTACCAAAAGATTCTCCGAAAGGTTATTGCTATTTTAACTATTTTTAACGGTTAACTTGAATAATTTGTAATGAAATTGTCGCATACTTTTAAAATGTTGACCACCGGACAAAATTGATGTAAAATACCCTATAAATTATTGTTTTTGTGTTTTCGTTGCGTTTTCATAGTGTTACATAGCGATTACAAAAAGACGGCTGGCAATAAGGAGAATTTTTATGAAAGCAAGACTTATTTCTCAGGAAACAGTGTATTTATATCATATCGGCTTGAATTCTCAGAGGGGACAAGAAATTACCCAGGCACTGGGAGAAATTTCCGTTCAAGTGAAAGAGATCAAGGAGGAGCAGCTGGGAGAGACCTTAGGCTATTGTCTGGGCTTGCCCGGATTTTCTAAAAACGATTCTCCGCTGGCGGAAGAAGGCTTTGACCAGGAGGTCCTTGTCATGAAAGGCTTTACCCGGCAAAGCATGGACCGGATGCTGAAGCAATTTCAAAGAAAAGGAGTTCCGCCGGTAGCGTTGAAAGCGGTGCTGACAGAGCATAACAGCAAGTGGAGATGCATCGATTTTTTCCGGGAACTGGAGCGGGAGCATATGTTTATGAGCGCTTATCAGAGCCTGCGGCGCCAGGTGCTTGTGGCGGAGGGAATAGCGGCTCCGTCACAGGATCTCCGCCGGGAAGCTTTGCGCGCCAGTGAGCTTCTAGCGAAAGGAAATGAGATCGAATATGAGGAGCTGGTTCAGGAACTGAAATGTATAAGCAGTATTTTGGAAAAGGAATGTAGAGAAGAAAAGTAAGGTATATCTAACGATTTCGAAATTAGTTAAATAAGAAAAGCCTATCCTTACACGGATAGGCTTTTTATTTTTCAGGATTTCAGATTAATAAATCTTTTATACAGTTCGCAAATTTCTTCCGGACTGGTGTCCCTTGGGTTGCCGGGAGTGCAGGCGTCGATGAAGGCAAACTCGGACAGGGCCTTTAGGTCTTCTTCCTTTACGCCGATTTCATGGAGAGTCTTGGGAATTCCCACATCCTCAGACAGCTTTTTCACAGCGTCGATTGCAGCTTTGCGGTATTCCTCCTGGCTCATGGCTTCCGTACCCTGTACGCCCATGGCCTTGGCGATGTCTCTGTATTTTTCACCGGTGCAAGGAGCGTTGTATTCCATTACGTAGGGAAGAATGACAGCGTTGGCGACGCCGTGGGGAGTGTCATAGAAAGCGCCCAGGGATGCGCCATAGAGTGTACGATGCCGAGACCAACGTTAGAAAAGCCCATGCCGGCCACATACTGGCCCAGTGCCATATCCTCGCGTCCCTTGGGATCATTTTCTACCGCAGCGCGGAGAGAACGGGCGATAATTTCAATGGCCTTTAGATGCATCATATCGGTCAGCTCCCAAGCGCCCTTGGTAATATAGCCCTCGATGGCGTGAGTTAAAGCATCCATGCCGGTAGCAGCGGTGAGTCCCTTGGGCATGGAAGACATCATGTCTGGATCGATAATGGCAACGACGGGAATATCATGACAGTCGGCGCAGACAAATTTGCGGCGCTTTTCCTCGTCGGTAATAACATAATTGATGGTGACCTCCGCGGCAGTGCCGGCAGTGGTGGGAACCGCGATAATCGGCACACACTTGTTTTTGGTAACGTCAGCGCCCTCCAGGCTTTTAACGTCGGCATGCTCGGGATTGTTGACGATAATAGCGATGCCCTTGGCGGTATCGATGGAGGAGCCGCCGCCAATAGCGATAATATAGTCGGCGCCAATAGACTTGAACATTTCCACGCCGCCCTTAACAACATTAACGGTAGGATTGGCCTTAACTTTGTCATACACCTCATAGGCCAGGCCGTTAGCGTCTAAAAAGCTTAGTGACATTATCCGCAACATGAAACTTAATCAGGTCAGGATCCGTTACAACCAGAGCTTTTTTGAAACAGCGTTTTTTCACTTCGGTGACAATATCCTGTACCGCGCCTTTTCCATGATAGCTGGTTTCATTCAGAACAATTCTGTTTGCCATAGTTAAGACTCCTTTTTATATTATTTTATGGACGGGAGCTTTTTTTTTGAAAAGACCCCGAAAAAATACCATATGGCTGATAAAAACAGTATAACGTAATTTATTGTTGTTGTCCATATTTGATAATGAATTTGATAAATTTTCGGCTTTTAGCCTTGTCGTGAATCAAATCAATCAAAACTGATCATTTCTTGAAAATTAGAAAGACAGCTTCAGGGGCAGAGCGGTATATTTTATGAGAAACTGTAAACTCTAATGCCGGAGGTGATTTAGTATGCCAGATATTTTTAATTTCACACCAGAAATGGAAACCTATTTTTCCACCCTGCCTGTCTATGTCCAGGAGAATATTAAGCAAAGCAATCAGAAGATCAATTCTTTAGAGGATTTGAGAGCGGTTTCTGAAAAGCTGATGGAAAGAAAATAAGCCGAAATGGAGGAATGCTTCCTCCATTTTTTCAATGCCAAAGAGGAGAACAGCAATGCAGAAGTATAATGACCTATATAGCCTAATTCAATCCGATCCCAAAGCGGACCAATATTTCCGCTCCCTGCCCGGGTATGTGCAGGAGGCGATTTCCAGTAAGGCTTCCGGCGTGAATTCCTATGAAAGCCTGATAACTTACGCAGAGAAGCTAACCCGAGGGGATCTATAGAAGCCCTGGTTTTAGGAAAATTGAAAAAAAACGCCGGGATAAAAGCGCTGACGGACTGGAAAGACAGCACAGAGCTCCGTTTTCTGTGTCCCGGATCAGTACCGTCTAGTCCGATCAGGCAAGCATAGGAATCATACTAGATAACTATAAATTACCCATTCACGTGGAGACAGATGAAAGCGCGTCTTGCGTCAGGACAAAAATTCCCTGGTAAATGCGGTTCGGCTGGTAGCACACTAAGCAAGGGTGATATTTTTGAACCAGAATGATTATGGCAGCAGCGATATGCCGGGAATTATCGATGTTGTAGGCTATGATGACGACGACTATTTCTCTACTCTTCCGGAACGGGTAAAGCAAGAATTGAGCCAATACCGGACTGAAGTGTCAGACTCGTCTGAGCTTCGGCGCCTGGCGGAAAAAATCATGCTGCGCTATTAAAAGAATTAAAAGGCAAATCATTAGAATAACGGAAAAGGACGCCTATCTCCCTTGAACAAATCAACAGGGGAGAAAGCGGCCTTTTCTTTTTTATTTCCTATGAGATGATGTTTTCAAGCAAAGGCATAGGAGGAATTAACTATGAACATACAGATATTCGGAAAAAATAAATGTTTCGACACGAAAAAGGCGGAGCGGTATTTCAAGGAACGGGGTGTAAAATATCAGAGAATTGACACCGTAAAATTTGGAATGAGTAAGGGAGAGCTCCAAAGCGTCGTCAAGGCGGTTGGTGGAATCGACAAACTGGTAGACGAAAAAAATCCGGACAGCGCCATCGTCAGCTATCTTGCCCGTGACGAGGATAAGCTTGAAAAGCTGATAGAAAATCCGAGGTGGTTGAAAACCCCGGTAGTACGCAATGGAAGGCAGGCAACGGTGGGGTATCAGCCGGAAGTGTGGAAAGCCTGGAAATAAATATATCTCTTGCTATGTTAAAAAAGCGCATCAAAATGGGAAAACGGAGATCGTTTTGTGTGGATAAATTTTCCGCCTGGAGTTAGGGGAATGCCGGACGTTTTGGTTTTATGCGTGTAATTCAGGAAAATTTTATTTTTGATCGTTTCCGTTTTATTGCTTTTCAGGAAAGCGTCTGCCTGTTTGCCCGCTGAAAATTTTTTGCATGTTCTTTTAATACTGTTTTTGCCCCGCTGTATGGAAAAATAAAAAACGGCCCAGCCGGCGCTTTGACCGGCTGGGCCGTTCGTTATCATCGTGTGAGGAAAAAGTCAAAGAAAATCAAGGCAGGCCCTTATTTAGAAGCGGCTTCCTTTTCCGAGGCTTCCGGGGCAGGCTCCTCGTCGTTGGTGAGATGGAATTTCTCACATACGTAAAAAATCAGGCTCAGGATCATACCTACTACGCAGGCTAAAACCATACCCTTTAACTCTAGGCTGCCAAATTTTAAGGTAATGCCAGACAGTCCGGTGACAAAGATGACCGAGGTAAGGATCAGGTTTTTGGACTTGGAGTAGTCTACCTTGGAATCCACTAGGATTCGCAGGCCTGAGGTTCCAATCATGCCGTACAGCAGGAAAGAGATACCGCCGATGACAGCGTTAGGCATGGTTTGAATCAAAGCGGAGAATTTACCGATAAAAGAGCAAAGAATAGAAAGGACAGCGGCGCCGCCGATTACCTGAACGCTATACACTCTGGTAACCGCCATAACGCCGATATTTTTCGCCGTAGGTAGTTGTCGGAACAGAGCCAACCAAACCGGAAAGCATACTGGAAAAGTTGTCAGCGAAAATAGAACGGTGCAGGCCGGGGTCCTTGAGAAGATCTCTGCCCACCACCTTACTGGTTACCAGCTGATGGCCGATGTGCTCACTGGTAATGACCAGCAGAGCAGGCAGAATAATTAAAATAGCGTTGATGTCGAATTTGGGAAGCTGGAAATTTGGAAGAGAGAAAGAAGGGAGTATCGATTACGGCTTGAAAGTCGACCGTACCGCAGCAAACGGCGGCGATGTATCCGGCGATAATAGCGATCAGGATTGGAATAACGGACAAGAATTTTTTAAACAATACAGAGCCGAACACAGCGACCCCGATGGTGACCAAAAACACAATAATTGTGGAGGAATCAATGGAAGCGCCTTCCTCCGGGAGAAGTCCAGCGGTGCTCGCGGCATTTCCAGCAAGTTCTAAACCGATCAGAGCTACTACGGAGCCCATGGCCGCCGGAGGAAGCACTACGTCGATCCAGTTGGTGCCGAACTTATAAATGACGAAAGCTAACAGGCATCCGCAGGCGCCGGTAACCACAAAGCCGCCTAAGGCGTATTGATAGCCAAAGTTCGCGATTACCAGGCTGCCGGCGCCTAAAAAGGCGAAGCTGGAACCCAAATAAGCAGGAGCCTTCCCCTTAGTGATGATAATAAATAAAATTGTGCCGATACCATTCATTAAAAAGAACAATGGCGGGATCAATGCCGAATAAAGTAGGAACCAGGATGGATGCGCCGAACATGGCGAACATGTGCTGAACACTCAGCGGAATCAGCATAGAAACCGGGACCTTTTCATCCACTTGTATGATTTTTCTACGTTCCAAAGAGATACCCCCTATTGATTTTATCCTGAAAATTATATCATAATTCATAAAAAAATTCATAATGTTTTGTCGAAGGAAAGGGGAAAAACAATCGCCAAAATTTCAGAAAAAATTTTAGGACTTTTCACAAAAAGCCGGGAACTATCATTGGCAGAAGAACCGGGAACCGTTATAATAAAGCTATATAGAATCAGAAAAACCGATTCTCTGTTGTCATAAGCTTTGTAGTCTGAAGGACGTGAGAACGGTCTGAAAATCTGCACAGGCATAAGAGAGGGAATCATTGCTATGTATGAAAAGAGCTATGAAAAAGAGATTACCGTATATCAGTATGAATGTGACGTGAAAAACCGGATGACAGCCGCTGCCCTGTTAAAAGCAGGTACAGCAGATCAGCACAGAGCACTGCGACATATTCGGATTAGACGCCGCCTACTATCAATCCACGAATACGGCTTTCCTGCTGTCGAAGATATCCTTGCTGTTTCATCGGGAAATCCTGGTAGGAGAAAAGCTGAAGCTGGTGACTCAGCCCTCCTTGCCGGTAAAGGCGGTTTACCATCGGTATACCAGCGCCTATGATGATCAGGGGAAGGAGGCCGCCTCTGTGGACAGCAGGTGGATTTTGGTGGATACCCAGACCCGTAGGATTCTGCGTAAAATTCCGGAAAATTTTCATTTTCCTTTCCTGACGGAACAGGTGCCGGAGCATCCTTGCAAGCTTGTGAAGTCTGAATGCATGGAGCATGCTGGAGAACAGTCTGCCGTTTACTCAAAGGTGGATCAAAACGGCCATTTAAACAATACGGAATACGCCTCTATCGTGTGCGATCTGGTGCCCATTTCTCAAATTACTGAGCATCCAGTACGATCCATGGTGTTGGCTTATCATAATGAGCTGCGTCTTGGAGAAACAATGGATCTGCTTATGGGCCCCATTGAAAATGGCTACGATATAACGGGCGAACGGGAAGGAAAGCCTTGCTTTGAAGCGAATATCCTGTTTTAGATTTTGATTTCACCGTCGGCAAGGGCGTCGGCATAAACGGCGCTCATAGGAGTTCTGCTGCCGGCAGGGAGGCGGGCGGCACCGAATGTTTCCACCCATATTTATTTCCTTTACAGCGTTAAGCTTCCAATATTCTTAAAATTGAATTTTTCTATTTTGGAGTGCAGCACTCCTAAGGCCAGCGGGGTTCTTTGCGCGCTGGTTATTATGGAGCTCTCTTTTGGGCATTCTTCCAGCAGGACGGCAGGTATCAAAGTCAAACAAAGAAGCCCTATCCGGCGGTACGACCGGATAGGGAGCTTTCTGATACGTTTATGCGATGACTAGATCAAAAAGACTCCAGCTGCCGCAGCTGTTCCGCAGCTTGCGGATCAATTCCTTTGTCGGTAATCAGCTTGTCAATATCCGACAAAGCAGCGAACTGGGTAAAGGAAAGCTTCCCGAATTTCGAGCTGTCGCTGAGCATGATTACTTCTGACGCCACCTGGATCATTGTTTTTTTGACCTCAGCCTGATTGAAATCAGGAGTGGTAAAAGCCGCGGTCCAGGGAAACGGCATTGGATGAGAGGAAAACTTTGTCTACATTCAGCTCGGAAAGATAGGATACCGCCATAGGGCCTACCGTACAGTGGAAGCCATGGCGCAGGGTGCCGCCAATCAAAATTAGATTGGCTTGGGTGGATTCCTCCAATAAAGAAGCGATTTCTATGTCATTGAGAACGATGGTCAGGTCCCGTTTTCCCGAAAGACATTTGGCCAGTTCCAGGGTAGTAGTACCGGTGTCCAGGATAATGGTGTCTCCATCCTCAATCAGCTTTGCGGCACAGGCGGCGATTTGCCGTTTCTGCTCCATATTCCGGATTTCCTTATGTCTGGAATCCAGCTCAAAGGAGGTTTTTTCCAGAGAGATGGCACCGCCGTGGGTACGTTTCAGCTTTCTTTTTCGTTCTCCAGGTCCCGTAGGTCATTTCGAATGGTAGCGGGAGAAACGTCGAAATAATCGCAGAGCTCGGGAACCAGCAGCTTAGATTTCTGCCGCAGAAGCTCCAAAATTTGGCCTTTTCGCTCCTCTGCAAATAAGGGGTGCTCGGATTGAGGCTTCATGTGTGACCACTCCGATCTCATAATTCTTAGAAGGATATTTCTTTATTTGCTTCTATAATCTTTCAGCGATACACTTAATAAATTTTATTATAATATAACCCGAAAAGAAACGCAAGAATAGACGATTATTAATAAGCGGAAAATGTAAACAGTCAAAAAGAAGCGAAAAACATAATAGAGGCGCTGATGCATGGCCGGGAATCAGGCTTAAGGCGAAAACAACAAGTGTTTATGATACCGCCGCGTTAAGCTCCCGTTTCCATTTTAGGCGGCGTTTTTTATTGCTTCTAAAGCCAGCCGCTCTCATAAGCTGTTAAGCTTTTTGTTTTCCAGCGGATGGAGGGCTATCGCCCCGATGAAAGAATTCAAAATTACTGAAAAGGAGAGAAATACTATGCTATGTGAGCTGCGTTCGTGGCGCATGGAAGACGCAACAGAGCTGCAAAAGATTCTTAATAATAAAAAGATCCTGGATAATTTACGGGATGGGATTCCTTATCCATACACTTTGGCGGACGCAAAAGCGTTTATTCAGTCTATGAGCGAGGCGGAGCCGGATTCCACCTATGCCTTTGCCATTACAGCGGACGGCAGGCTGGCGGGCAGTATCGGCGCTTTTCGGAAAGAAAATATTCATTCCCGCACAGCGGAGATCGGGTATTATATTGCTGAAAAGGATTGGGGGAGGGGAATTGGTTCTGACGCTGTTAAGCGGCTCTGCCGCTATCTTTTTTCAAAATACAGATCTCCTTCGGATCTTTGCCGAGCCCTTTGCTTATAATCAGGCGTCGTGCCGGATTTTGGAAAAGGCTGGATTTGCCTTAGAAGGCGTTTTAAGAAAGAACGCGGTTAAGAATGGGAAGATTTTAGATATGAAAATGTATTCCATTGTGAGGGAGTAAGCAAAAGCGGCCTTCTTCCCTGATGAAGGCCGCTTTTCAGCGCAAGATTTCTTTTGGCCTTTGATCCTCCTCTTGCGGGGCGTTCTTCCCTGCGAATTGTAAAAAACCGCACGAACTTGTTTTTCATCTTCTCATTTGATTCTATACGCTTGTTTGGAGATTCTTCCGGCGCATTTTGATCTGGGCTTTCTAAGATCTTAACCAGAGCTCCCAGAAAATAGGAAGCCGGATTTTTAGTGCTTTGCTGTTGAAGAACAAAGCAATGAGAATAAAATTCCGCTTATAGTGACTTTGCAGGAAGCCATGCTAATTTGCGATCAGGACAGCCAGCGGGATGGAAAGACTGCAAATATGATGGAAATCAGAAAGCAACTGGCGCGAAGGAAAGAGTGATTTTAATCAAATTGTCAATCTTCTAGCCTTACGATTCTTTTTTCTGCGATGGAAAGGTTTCCGGCCTGGACGATTTTCACCGCCATCAGGCCGTCAACGCCCGTCACACAGGGCGTTTTATCCTCCAGCACACATTCGGCAAAGTGAAGGTCCTCCTTTAGATATGCGTCCTCAAATAAATTCTTCCAGCTTTTAATAAACTGCCGTACCTGATTACCGCTGCGGTTGGCGCAGATCATATTGTTTTCGTTGCTGGTTCCCAGATAGATTACCCCGTCTGTGCCCAGAATTTCTACCCGGGCGTCATAGCCGTAGCCTACTCCCTGAGCACCGTCGATAGAGGCGAGCACGCCGTTTTTAAATTTACCGTTCAGCACCACGTTGTCATAAAAGTCAGGAAATTCCTTTTGGGCTTCATGGCAACGATAATTTCCGGCGATCGCGTACACATGCTCAAACTCGCTCCCAGAAAACCAACGCAAGGAATCAATATCGTGGCTGTTGACTTCCGCCAAAGGACCATTGCTTTTTTTGATATCATACATCCAAGGCCTTGGGGTGCTGGGCCCGCGGGTCAGGGATTTGACCAGCACCACACTGCCGATCTCTCCAGCTTCCACTGCCTTTTTGGCAGCCTGGAAGCTTTCGTCAAACCGGCGCATAAATCCGATTTGCAGCTTCACCCCGCTGTCCTTGACTGCCTCCATGATTTGCACACATTCCCGGGCGTTCATGGCCATGGGTTTTTCCAGTAGAATGTCCTTGCGATGCTTCGCGGCGCATACGGCGATTTCACAGTGATATTTGGTGGGGGAAACGATAACAACCGCGTCGGTTTCTTCATCCTCCAAGGCTTGCTTGTAGTCCAGATAATATTTTTCAATTTCCAGCTCCCGGCATGCGGAAGCTGCGGCCTCCTCCACGGGGTCGGCTACTGAGACGATCCGAAATCCCGGCACACTGCGCTGAAAATTACGCGCATGGATCATCCCCGCCCGGCCAGCGCCGATGAGACAGATTCCACGGTAGTTTTTCTTCATAAAGCTCACACTCACTTTCTGTTCATTTGCTGATCTAAAAGTCCGGACGCTAGAATTCTACAACGTTTTTAAACCCTTCACCTGCTTCGCCAGCTCAAACAGATCTGATATTTTGTCCAAAGGGGCTTTTTAGTTATCAGACTGGCAACCTCGACGACGCCATCGGCAATAAAATCAAGAGTCTTGCGGTATTGCGACAGACTTGCGCGGGTGGTCCCGGTAACGATAAGCTGCTTGTAATGGATTATATTGGAGTTAAGCCGCACGACCTCCTTCCCTTTGGGCAGGCCCCCGAAGAAACAGATCCTGCCGTTGACGGCGGCCTGTGAAAGCGCGGATTCCTGGGCGGCGGGAGAGGGACACGCGGTGATGATCACGTCAAAGCCCCGGCCCTTGGTCAGCCGGCTTACATCCTTTTCCTCTAAGGAAGCCGCGGGAATCAGGCTCCGGTCTACGCGCCGGCATTCCTCCAGACGTTCCGGCGACAGATCGCTGATCACCACACGGCCGGCGCCTGCCAGCTTAGCCAGCTTAGCATGCATTAAGCCGATGGCGCCGGAACCGACCACCAGCACATAGTCGCCTGGCTGGATATGGCAGTGCTGAGAGCCGTTATAGGCGCAGGAGAAGGGCTCGTTCAGAGCGCCTTCCGCATAAGAAACCCTCCGCGGAAGAACTGCCACGTTGCCGCCGGCTACCGCGCGGGAGGGGAATTCTGACGTATTCTGCGAAAGCGCCGTCCAGATTGATGCCGAAGGCTTGGTAGTGCGGACATAAATGTCCGTTGCCGCTGACGCATAAATCACACACACCGCAGCCCATATTAGGCGCCACTGCTACTCTCATGCCGGCTTGATACCCGGTTACTTCTGAACCGATTTCCACAATATCTCCTGCGAACTCATGGCCCAGCACCAAAGGCTGGGACGAATCGGTCCCTTTCGCGCCGCTGGTGAGCATCCGCACATCGGTGCCGCAAATTGCGGCGGCCCGGACCTTTACCAGAATTTCCCCAGCGCCGATCTTTGGCTTTGGCATCTCCTCGATCCGAAGATCATTGATTCCGTACATCCTTGCCGCTAACATGCAATACCCTCCTATGTATCGTTTTTCTATTGTTGAATGTTTTATTAGATAACCTCCGTGTCAAAGCCATAGACCTTTGCCATTTGAAGAAGCTTATAGGTAACGTCTCCTTGAATTAGGATTGCGTGGTGGGAGGAGAGGCTTTCCATTACCTTGTGCCCGCTGCCGTTTCGATAGCGGAGCAAAGCCCCGTTGCGGCAATCAGAGCCGGGATATTGTACGTAATCTTCAATTTCCGCCTCGATGATGGTAAGCTTTTTCATATCGGAGCGGAGCTTGGCCATCGTAATAGGCCCTGCTGCCATACGGCAGTCGATAACAACGGCGTCATCGCTGACGATGTCCAACACCTTAGGGCGCATGACCCATTGCGTGCAGAAGCTTTGAGGAGCGAAGCCGAAATATCCGCAGTGAACTCCCAGCGCGTGGCTGTCGGGATCGTCAATGCTGGGAAAACGCTGAATTTTTTCATGCTTTAAGGCGGCCATTCCTACTAGAAAGGGATAGATATTCGTCATCATCATAGGCGTTTTCAGTGCGGAATAGAGGATAAATTTGCTGATTAAAGTAACCGTGTCTCCTTCGCACGCCCAAATAATATGATCGTATTCAAATAGCCAGTTCCAGGCCAGACAGGGTGTGGCAGCGCTGTGGAAGGATTCGTTCAGACAATTAGCGCCCGCGCCGCAGACTCCACCGATTTCGAGGATCAGCTCGCGGATTGCTAAATAAAGCTTCACAGCCTTTAAGATGCTCTCCTGCGGTACTTCCTGGATAGGAACAGGGCGCTGGTTCCATAGCTCCTGAGCCTGAGCGTCAGAAAATTGAGCTGCCCTGAAATTCACCTCTTTCCAGCTGCGGTACACAATTTGAACGCCAAAAGTATCTTCAATCTGACGGGTGCAGGACTTATCCCACCAGTAAAACCGCTTGAACAGATACGCCTGCATCCCTTCTCCCGGATTATCCTGCAGCATAAGAAACTTCATGCCGGAGCGCAGTTTCCTTTTAGCGGAGAGAGCTCGAAGAACCACTTTAGCAAGCTCACATTGATAGGGGGAGAATACGTTTCGACCCAGTTCGCCCCGCAGATAAGCCACGATCTCCCAGTCCCACATTTCCACAGTGCCGAATTCTGAGGTTAGAATAATAATCGGCAGCGAGACGCTCTCTATAAATTCGCGGTATTGAAAGACAGCTCCTAGAAGCTGGGGGAATACTATGGCGTCTGCATCGGGAGGGACAGGCTCTCCCAGCGGCTGAGGAGGAAGGAAATCGGCTTCCGCGCCGTAGAGAATTTGCAGCTTTTTTAGCTGTTCCTCAAATTCCCGAGTCTCCCGAGGGTTTCTTTCTTTAAAGTATAGGGGAAGCAGTTTTGCCTTCATGGAATAAACTCCTTTGCTGTTGTTTTGTTTTATATTATCATAACATATCCTAATATTCAACAATAAATAATAGAAATCAAAAAATATATTGCGCAATAAAAGAATATATGATAACATATAACAGAAATAAAACGGAAGGGCGGTTCTGCCATGCAGTATCTGATCGGCGTCGATATCGGCACGCAAAGCACCCGTGCGGCAGTTATGGAGGAATCGGGAAGGATTCTTACTCAGGCCTCTAAGGAAACAGAACTAATTTATGAAGGAGACCGCTGGGTTTGGCAGGAACCGGATCGGATGTATGGCGACGCTGTGGAAACCGTGAAAGCAGCGGTGGAAAAAGCGCGGATCGCCCCCCAGCAGGTGGCGTCTATTTGTATGGACGCGCAAATGGCGGGCACTATGGGAATCGGGAAAAAGGGAGAAGCGGTTACGCCCTATGACAGCTGGCTGGATAAACGGTGCGAGGATAGCTGGGAGGAGCTTCGGGCCTTTGGCGAGGATGAAATTATTTCTATTACGGGAGCGCCCGTGACCTATGCTCATGGGCCGAAAATTCTTTGGTGGAAAAAGCATCGTCCGGAGATCTATCGGAAGATTGATAAATTCGTCCCGCCCGGAAGCTATTTGACGATGCGCTTCTGCGGCTTAACGGGCGAACAGGCGTTTATAGACCATACTTATCTTCATTTTTCGATTTGCAGATACCAGAAGGAAGGCCTGGTCAGACAGGCTATTGCGGGCGCTGGGTGTGGAAGAAAGCAAGATGCCCAGAATTGTCCGTCCCTGGGATCTGGCGGGAGGCTTGACGAAAGAAACCGCCGAGGCCTGCGGCCTGCGGGAAGGAACCCCGGTAGTGTGCGGCTGCGGCGATACCGCCGCCTGCGCTGTGGGCGCTGGGATCACGAGGCCTGGGGTTATGTATGACGTGACGGGGACTGCCTCTGTATTTGCCTGCGCGGTCGGCGGGTACCAGCCGGATGTGAAATACAAGACAATTTTGTTTGCTCCGGGAGTGATTGAGGGGCCTGTACACCCCGATGGCTTATATTTCCGGCGGCGGAATGTGCTTAAAATGGTTCCGGGACGCCATTTTAAGGGGAGAAAAAAGCTACCGGGAACTGGATGCCTTGGCGGAGGAGGTGCCAAGAGGCAGCGCAGGACTAATTTTTACGCCTCACTTTTCCGGCCGTGTCTGTCCAAACGACGGTGTGATAAAAGGCAGCTGGCTGGGGCTTACAATGCGGCATGACTACCGGTATTTATATCGCGCGATCGTGGAAAGCCTGGCGTATGAGTATAAAATGTATTTAGATATTATTCAGGAATCCGTTTTGTTAGAGGGGGGCGGCTCGCATGTTCTGTCGGTAGGCGGCGGAGCCCAGAGCGCCTTGATGAATCAAATCAAGGCGGATGTCCTCGGGCTGCCGGTCCGCACGCTGGAAAATCCGGATACCGGGGCCTTGGGATGTGGTGTGATCGCCGGTTATGGCGTAGGGCTTTATGACTCGATTCCTGAAACCGTGGACCGGCTCACGGCCCAGAAGCAAGAATTTATTCCTGAGCCCCAGGGGCATCTGGATTATCAGCCTTACACGCAGGCCTACCGGAACAGCTTTGAGCGGCTGCGGCCCGTTTACACTTTTTACAGAAGGCACGGCATCAGGCATAGCCAGGCTTGCTGCGTGAAATCAATAATCGGAACGATAGCCGGTTGATAACTTTTTTGAGCGTCCCCAAAAATCAGGCGAATATTTACTGAATCTATCATTTTAAGAGTTTATTGAGGAAAGGCGGAGAATACAAAATGGAAAAAAATGACAAAAGAGCAATTGGCCAACATGTTTGACCATACCTTGCTGAAGCCGTTTGCGACCAAAGAGGACTTTCAAAGGCTGTGCGAGGACAGCAAAAAATACGGCTTTAAAATGGTGGCGGTCAACTCAGCGCCGGTAGCGCTGTGCAAGGAGTATTTGAAGGGCTCCGGGGTGCATGTGGGCGCTGCGGTCAGCTTCCCTTTAGGGCAAACCACCATTGAGTGTAAAGTGTTTGAAACAAAGGACGCTATCGCTAACGGAGCGGATGAGATTGATTACGTGATCAATGTGGCGGAACTGAAAAATAAAAATTACAAATATATCAAAGAGGAAATGAAGCGGATTGTTTCTGTGTGCCGGGAAGCCGGGGTGATCTCTAAAGTAATCTTTGAAAACTGCTACTTGACCAAGGAGGAAATCCAGAAGGCTGCCCAAATTGCGAAGGAAGTGAAGCCGGACTTTATAAAAACTTCCACAGGGTTTGGCACCGGAGGCGCTGCTGTGGAGGATGTGAAGCTGATGAAAGCCGTGGTAGGCGGCGCTGTGAAAGTAAAGGCGGCCGGCGGCATCCGAGACTGGAAAACCTGCAAAGCGATGATTGAGGCGGGCGCGGAACGAATTGGAACCAGCAGCAGCCTAAAAATCCTGGAAGAATTTCAAGAGGAGGAAGGGTGAGCCAGAAAGAGGTTCTGATAGGAGAAAGCGGGCGGAAACAGAAAGCTTTTAAACTTCCGCGTGTAAAATGTGCAGAAAAGAAGAGCTGTAAGGGGAAACCTCACAGCTCTTCTTTTTCTCTTCCGCCTTTTTATGTGTTACTCGAGGAAAAAAACCTGCTCTGGCTTTTCCTGGAACATGGTCATGATAGGCTCCATAGAGATATCCCATCTGGCCACGACTTCGCTCTCCGCCTGTACCTTCAGGGCGTGCTCCAGGCCTTTTTCACATTCGTAATAACCGAACAGATCATTGCCGTCGCACCAAATGGTGTAATTGCATACGCCGGCTTCCTTTAATACCTCGACCATCTCAGGCCAAATGGTATCATGCCGCCGAATATATTCTTCCTTCATGCCCTCTTTGATGACCGCCCGCCAAGTGTATTTTTCCATACTTAGACCTCCTCGTTTTTAATCATTCTGTTACTTATTAACGTAGCACGCTAGAAAATCATCGTCAATAATTGTTTTCTCTTTCACAAACGGGGACAAAGTTAGGGCTTTTGCAGAACTCCGGAAAAAAGAAAACTGAATCGGGGTTCTTTTTAAACTGTTCTACCAAATCCGGTTCCTTTTCCTTGGTCTTTTCCTTTTGCAGCCGCATCCAAGCGGGAATTTGATTTTGACTGGGCTTTTACAGTCATAAATATGAGTGCGAAGCTCCATAACGATCCTCCTTATCCGTTGATGTTATCCGGGCTCACTTTACACTATATTCATGAAAAAAAAGAGAAGAGTGCGGCCTATTGACGGAAAATCATAAGAAAAGGATAACCGGGACGGCTTGTGAAAATACTAAGCAAAAAGGAGGCTTATTCATGAGGTTTGTAAATCGAAAGGTGGCGTTGGTGGGAACCGGGCTGGTTGGCATGAGCTACGCTTACGCGCTGCTCAATCAAAGTGTGTGCGATGAACTGGCGCTAATCGATATCGACCAGCAGCGCGCTCAAGGAGAAGCGATGGACTTAAACCATGGACTGGCTTTTTCCGGCTCCAATATGAAAATCTATGCCGGCGGCTATCAGGATTGCTCCGATGCGGATATTGTAGCCGTATGTGCCGGTGTGGCGCAAAAGCCGGGAGAATCCAGGATCGATCTGCTGCAAAGGAACACGGAAGTATTTCAGTCCATTGTCGGGCCGGTCGTGGCTTCCGGATTTAAGGGTATTTTCCTAGTTGCCACCAATCCAGTAGATGTGATGGCTCATGTGACGCAAGCGCTGTCCGGCTTTGACGACCATCGTGTGTTGGGAACCGGCACAGCTCTGGATACCGCCCGCCTGAGGTACCTTCTGGGAGAATATTTTTCCGTAGACCCGCGAAACGTTCACGCATATGTCATGGGCGAACACGGAGATAGTGAGTTTGTGCCCTGGTCCCAGGCTATGGTTGCCACCAAGCCGATTTTGGATATTTTCCGCAGCCGTGGGGTAACGGATTATCAGAAGGATTTGGACCATATCAGCGAAGAAGTGAGAAACGCAGCGCAAAAAAGATTATTTCCGCGAAAAAGTCCACTTACTATGGAATCGGAATGGCGATGGTCAGGATTACCCGGGCAATTCTAGGCGACGATCACAGTGTTTTGACGGTTTCCTCAATGCTTCACGGGGAGTACGGGGAACGAGACGTATACGCCGGAACCCCTTGTATCGTCAGCCGGGACGGAGTGAAACGGACGGTAGAGCTTACCTTAACCCCGGAGGAACGAGAAAAAGCTTCATGACTCCTGTGAACTGCTGCGGTCCGTATACCGGGACATCCGGGGCGTCTAATGAAAATTTTTTAAACCTCCTCCTTTTCATAGCGGAAATATGAAAGGGATTTTGGTTGTAAAATAAAAAAACGGAACCAGTCATCTTCTCCCAAAACGGTACAGCCGTCAGGCTGTACCGTTTTTTGACTGTCACTCGAAAACTCCCGGCAGAGCCGGCGGAGACGCACGGTGAAAAGCTTTCGCAAGATACATTGGGCGAAAGCGGGGTGTAAACAGCAATCTTCGATGACAGCCAAGCCGCCGTTAGGATGGCGGCTCCCGTTTATGGACCGCGGGGCAAGCGGTGTAAGATAAGGAAATTTCAATGGCCTTAAGGAGCTTGCCGTCAATAGGGCGTTATAGAGTCTAAGCAAAATACCGTCTTACCGGTGGTTATGACTATTCGCCGAAAATTACTTTCCCTTGGGAGACATATTGTGTTATGAATTAGGATAAGAATGGTAGTGGAAATTAATAACGGCAGAATTTGTGCAAGGTGGTGCGTCAGCATGTATGTGGTCATAAAGGGGAAGAAGCTGATTGGAGCTGCGCTGTGCCTGATTATTGTGGCAGCGGCTGTGATCAGTTGGATCGGTTTTTCCAATCGGGACGATGGGGCAGTGGAGGCTGCGGCATCCAACGATAATTGGGGCTTGTCCTTCCAGGAGGAGGGAAAACCCCGGTCGGCAACGCTACGCCAGAGTTTTTGAAGCAGTATAACGCCTATTTCTGCGGGAACAGTGAGGATAAAAAAATTTATTTGACCTTCGACTGCGGATATGAAAACGGGTACACGCCGGCAATCCTGGATGCGCTGGAAAAGCATAACGTAAAAGCCGCTTTTTTCGTAGTGGGCAATTATCTGGAGACCAGCCCTGACTTAGTGAAGCGAATGGTGGAGGAGGGACATATTGTGGGAAATCATACCTACCATCATCCTGATATGTCGCAAATTTCAGATCCAGCCTCCTTTCAGGAGGAAATTACCAGCTTGGAGAAAAAGTATCAGGAAATTACAGGACTTGAGATGCAAAAATTTTACCGTCCTCCTCAGGGAAAATACAGCGAAAGCAACCTGAAAATGGCCCAGGAATTAGGTTATCAGACGGTTTTCTGGAGCCTCGCGTATGTGGATTGGTACGTAGATCAGCAGCCTACGCAGGAGGAGGCCTATGCTAAGCTGCTGCCGAGAATCCATCCGGGAGCGGTGGTTCTGCTGCACAGCACATCAAAAACCAATGCGGAAATCCTAGATGACCTGTTGACCAAGTGGGAGCAGGAAGGATATACCTTTGGTACTCTTAATGAGCTTTGCGGATAAAACGGAGGAGCATGGGGAAAGAAAAACAGCTTAAACATGAGAATACAGGGATGCGGGGGAAAATGCTGGACGTTTCCCCCGCATCCCTATTTTTCAGATGGAGCTTGTGAGAGTTAACTATAAATTCCAGGCTTTTTGACCGATATTCTTCGCTTGTTTTGCGTGTGTGAATAATATTTCAATATCTTGTTTGTTTTTACAGGAATTTATTAAATAGAACGTGAAAAATCTGTATACTTAACACTTGTTTTCTTGACAGCGATTCAGTATAATAAAATGAGAAATTTCGAGGAGGCACTATGAAATTATGAAAATGAAAAAAATTCTGGCCGCGGTGATGGCTGCGGCACTGTTGACCGGAACCCTTGCGATGGGCGGCTGTTCTTCTGACAGCGGAAAGCTGGTCATGGTTACTGAAGCCGGCTTTGCCCCCTATGAGTATTACGACGGTGAAGCGGTTGTCGGCGTAGACGTGGACATTGCCAAGGAAATCGCCGCCGCGATGGGCAAGGAGCTGGAGGTCCGTGACATCGCTTTTGATTCTCTGATTAATGAGGTTCAGTCTGGCAAGGCTGATTTTGCCGCTGCTGGGCTGTCCGTTACCCCTGAGCGTGAGGAGCAGGTGGATTTCACCATTAATTACGCTACCTCTAAGCAGGTTATCGTTGTTCGCCAGGACAACACCGAGATCACCGGACCGGATGACGTGAACGGCAAAACCGTTTCCGTTCAGCTGGGCACCGTAGCCGATACGGCGGTTTCCGACAAAGAGGATTATCCGGACTGCACCGTGATCCAGCAGAAGAAATACCTGGCTGCCGCGGAGGATGTGAAATCCGGAAAAGCCGATTGCTTGGTCATGGACGAGCTTCCTGCCCAAGAACTGGTAAAGGCGAATCCTGAATTGAAGATTCTGGATGAGGAACTGTTTACCGACGTTTACAGCATGGCTGTCCAAAAGGGGGCAACACCGAACTGCTGGATAAAATCAACGAGGTGCTCCAGAAGCTGATGGACGAGGGCAAGATTGAAGAATTTACCATGAATCATATTGCCGCGTCTGGAGAAGCGGCGGAATAAAGGAAAGGACGGGCTGCCATTTTGGATTGGCTTTCTCAAATCGGACAGTGGTTTGTCTCCGCCTGGAATTGGATTGCGGATTCGGTGTATAAATCCATTGTCGCGGATAATCGATATGTCTTTTATTTGACAGGCTTAGGAAATACCCTGTTGATTTCTTTAATGGCAGTGGTAATCGGTATTACTCTGGGCGTTTTGATTGCGGTCGTGGTAAACGCCGCCAAGGCCAATCCACGGCTCAATTGGGCAAAAAAAATCTGTAGCCTTTATGTTACGGTTATCCGGGGAACTCCTGTGGTTCTCCAGCTGATGATCATTTACTACATAATTTTCCGGCCTGTGCAGATCCCGCAGATTGTGGTCGGCGGTTTGGCTTTCGGCTTAAATTCGGCCGCTTATATTTCTGAGATCATCCGCAGTGGAATCGAGTCTATCGACCGGGGACAAATGGAGGCCGCCCGCTCTCTTGGTTTAAGCAGGGGAAAGGCGATGCGTCTGATTATTCTGCCTCAGGCGGTCAAAAATATTTTGCCTGCCCTGGGCAATGAGTTTGTCACGCTGGTCAAGGAAACGTCTGTGGCTGGTTATATTGGTTTGAGAGATCTGACCAAGGCGTCCGATATCGTGGCTTCCCGCACCTATGATTACTTCGTCCCGTTGATTTTGGCAGCTTGCGTCTATTTGGTGATCGTTTTGGGCTTAACCAAGCTGGTTCGTATGTTCGAGAGGAGGCTGGCGCAAAGTGATTACCGTTAAAAACCTGCATAAAAGCTTTCATGGAACCGATGTTTTAAAGGGAATTAACGAGACGATTCACAAAGGGGAAAAGGTTGTGGTAATCGGTCCTTCCGGTTCCGGAAAATCTACCTTTCTGCGCTGCCTGAATCTATTGGAGACTCCCACGGAAGGCGAGGTATGGGTAGAAGGCAATAATATCACCGCTCCGAAAACCGACATTGATAAGGTGCGTCAGAAAATGGGGATGGTTTTTCAGCATTTTAATTTGTTCCCTCATCTGACGGTGAAGAAAAATATTACTCTGGCGCCTACAACCCTGAAGCTGCAAACCGAAGAAGAAGCCGGCGAAAATGCTATGCGTTTGCTGAAGCGCATTGGCTTAGAGGAAAAAGCGGATTCCTATCCTAACCAGCTTTCCGGAGGCCAGAAGCAGAGAATCGCGATTATTCGCGCCTTGGCTATGAATCCGGATGTAATGCTGTTTGACGAGCCTACCTCTGCGCTGGATCCTGAGATGGTAGGCGAGGTGCTGGAGCTGATGAAAGAACTGGCAAGGGAAGGCATGACCATGGTCTGCGTTACCCACGAAATGGGCTTTGCCAGAGAAGTGGCTACCCGAGTTCTATTTATGGATAACGGAGTAATCACGGAACAGGCTCCGCCGGAGGAGTTTTTTGCCCACCCCAAGAATCCCAGGCTTCAAGATTTTTTGGCGAAAACGTTATAGTAAAAAGAAAGAAAAATCCCCAGGTCGAAAAAAGACCTGGGGATTTTGCATGACCACCTACAGCTTTCCTGTTAAGGAGAAAAGCAAACCTTTCCTTTTATCCGCCTTTTAACTGTCCAATCTCGGTTTCGGGATAAGCTAACCGGCAAAGAAAATCTGTGAATGTAGGGGGATGATAGCCTGCGGATTTCGCGTAAATATGAAAATTGCTAAAGATAGTTGGTTTCCGTGAAAATCAAAAAGTTATTTAAGCGTTTTTTGCATGGTTTCGGCGTTGTGTTTTTGAAGACTTTTGTGATCTAAAATGTGCGCTTTTTGTTAAAAAGTCGAATTTTCCCATGAAAGGAGCGGGACAAAGGAGTGAGAATTTTATCATGGACAGGGCTCCGTCAAAATCACAAAAAAAGGCCTGAAAAAAAGAAATTCTTTGGTATTTACATTTTGCCGATTATCGTTTAATATGATTTCGATTTTAGAATATATTTATTTCAAATTCGTGACAGAGGAGGCATTTCCTTGGTAAAGGATATGACAGTCGGCAGCCCGACAAGATTGTTGGTTGGCTTCTCAGTCCCTATGATTATTGGAAATATTTTTCAGCAGTTTTATAGTATGGTGGACGCTATTGTGGTGGGAAAATTCGTAGGTGTAGACGCTTTAGCGGCCATCGGAGCCACAGGCTCTTTTAACTATTTGATTTTAGGGTTTGTCATCGGCTTGACCTCAGGCTTTTCTGTTATTATCTCTCAGAGATTCGGAGCGGGGGACGAAGCCGGCGTAAAGCGGGCTACAGCGATGAGTGTTTTGCTGAGTGCGGCTATTACGGTGATTATTACCGCTGTCAGTATGCTTTTGACAGAGCCTGTTCTGGCTGTCATGCAGACCCCGGAAAATATTATGCAGGATGCCTGCGGATATATGTACGTTATTTTTGGAGGAACCGCGGCAACATTATTTTTTAATTTGGTGTCCTCGGTGCTGAGGGCTTTGGGCGATAGTAAAACTCCGCTGTATATTCTGGTAGTGGCTTCCATTTTAAATGTGCTTCTGGATCTTCTGTTTGTGCTGAAATACAATATGGGGGTTATTGGAACAGCTTACGCAACTGTTATCGCGCAAGCCATTTCCTGCATTTTATGCGTGATATACATCATCTGCAAGCTGCCGATTCTCCGCCTGAAGAGATCGGATTTTGATTTTAACGGCGCTTCTTGCCTCCAGCTTTTGAAAATGGGGCTGCCTACCGGCGGATGCGCTTCTGTGACCGGTATCGGAGGTGTAGTGCTGCAGGGAGCCATCAACGGCTTTGGCAGCGATGTTGTGGCGGCGTTTACCTCGGGAGGCAGAGTGGAGAACCTGATGATTCAGCCTGCTTATTCCTTTTGGTATGGCCAGCGCAGCTTATGTGGGCCAAAACCTGGGCGCCAGGAAGATGGATAGAATTCAGGCCGGGGTTCGAAAAAGTGTCGTAATCTGTATCGTGATTTGTGTCGTGCTTGGTTTAGTGGAAATTTTGTTTGGCGAATATTTGGTGCAAATTTTTTTGTTTCCGGGGAAGAGACGGTAGTGATTTATTATGCGAAATACTATTTAATTGTCTCTGGTATTTTTCTTCCCGTGCTGGCTCTGTTAAATATCTATCGCAATGCGGTGCAAGGCTTAGGAAATGGATGATCCCCTTATTGTGCGGTGTACTGGAGCTAGTGAGCCGAGTGGGGGTAGCATGGTTCTTGGTGGAGCCCTTGGGCTATTTGGGGGTTTGCTTGGCGAGTCCCGTAGCTTGGTTTACCGCTTTCCTTTTGTCAGAATTTATTTTTATAAAATTCTAAGGAATCTAAGGTCAGATCCCAGCCTGACGCATGGTTGATGGAAATATCGCCCTCTTTTTCTAAAGGGGGCTTTTCTTTTGTGCTGATTTGTGGCAAAATAGGAAATAGTTCTTGAAAATTGGAAAAGCGTGAGGAACCTAGGCTTTGAAACAATAACAGGAAGCCTTGTGATACAAAGGAGGAGCTATCTTGCGGCAGGAATGGAAAATAAAAGACCGTTTATTGAAGTTTCATCACAAAACCTTGATTATGGGCGTTTTAAACGTAACGCCGGACTCTTTTCCGATGGAGGAAGCTATCCCACCGTGGCTTCGGCTGTTGAAAGAGCCTTAGAAATGGAACGGCAAGGCGCCGATATCATCGATATCGGCGGAGAATCCACCCGGCCGAATTATGCTCCTGTAGGCATCCAAGAGGAAATCGAGCGGGTGCTGCCAGTGATTGAGGAACTGCGGGCAAGAACCAGCCTTCCCATTTCCATCGATACCATGAAGTCGGACGTAGCCCGGGCTGCGGTAAACGCTGGAGCGGATATTATCAATGATGTATGGGGAATGCAGAGGGATCCGGATATGGCCAGAGTCGCTGGAGAAACTGGCTGCGGCGTTATCATTGGACATAACCGGGAATGTACCGGAACAGTGGACACAGTGTTCGCCCAGATGTACGGTTTTTTGAGACGGGGAATCCGCCGGCTGTTGAGCCGGGGTGTGGAACGGGATAAAATCTGTATCGATCCAGATATCGGATTTGGAAAGACCTATGAGGAAAATTTATATATTTTAAAGCATTTGGATTGGCTGGAAAGCTTTCAGCTCCCTATTTTGCTGGGAACCTCCAGAAAATCAGTGATTGGCCTAACGCTGGATCTCCCGGCCTCGGAACGGCTGGAGGGGACGATTGCCACCTGTGTCCTGGGGGCCCGGCAGGGGGCCAATATCGTCCGGGTTCATGATGTAAAAGAAGTGGCCCGCGCAATGAAAATGACAGATGCGGTTCTGTATCAGGAGGGATAAACGGTGTTTACCATTTATTTAAAAAGGTGTAAAGGTGTTTGCTTACCATGGGGTTAATCCGGAGGAAAACCGTGACGGACAGTATTTTTACTTGGATGTGACGGCAAAAACCGTAACCCAGGCAAAGGAGTTAGAGGATCATCTGGAAAACACCGTCAGCTATGCGGCCATCAATAAGTTGCTTTGCTGAAGGAAGCTACGGAAAATACGTTCCAGCTCATCGAGAGCCTGGCGAGTCATTTAGCGGATAAAATCCTGGAGAACTTTTTGCCGGTTTATTGGGTATCGGTTACGGTAAATAAGCCCCACGCCCCTATGCGGGGAGAGTTTGAAAATGTCAGCGTTACTTATGAGCTTCAGCGGCCGATGGAGCATCAGGTGTATTTGTCCTTGGGCTCTAATTTGGGAAAACGGGAAGAAAACCTGAAAAAAGCTGAGGAACTGCTGAACGGCCATCCCTGTATTCAGGTGATGTCCGTATCCTCCTATTATGAGACAGAGCCTATGGGCTATTTGAACCAAGGAGCGTTTTTAAACTGCTGCTTCAAGATTTTGACAAGCTTAAGTCCTTGTCAGCTGCTGGAGGTAACCCAGGGCATTGAAAAGCAAATGAAGCGGGTCAAGGTTATTGTGAACGGCCCCAGAATTATCGATTTGGATATTTTGCTTTTCGATCAGGAGCAGGTAAAGCGGCCAAGCTTAGAAATTCCCCACCCGCGTATGATGGGACGCCGTTTTGTCCTGACGCCTTTGCTGGAGATTTATGACGGCGAAGATGAGCTGGCAGAGGAATTTAGAAGGAAGAACGAGGCGCTGACAGAAAGCGTTGAGCTCTGGAAGCCCCGGATTTCATAAGAGAAGAGAGGGAAAACCATGCTGTCCATTGAGCGCCATGAGCAGATCCTACAGATTCTGATGGAGAAAAAGTCCGTCACCGTGGGAGAGCTTTCCAAAACCATGTTTGTCAGCGACGCTACGATTCGCCGGGATCTTTCCCAAATGGAGAAGGAAGGGCTGATCAAGCGGAGCCACGGCGGGGCGGTGCTCTTTGAGTCAACCAACGACGAGACCTCTATCCTCATGCGGGAACAGGAAAATATCAAGCAAAAAAAGATCATTGCGGAAATCGCGCTGAAATTTATCAAAAATCATGACACCTTATTTGTGGATTCCAGTTCTACGGCAGGAATCGTAATCCCGCTTTTGAAAAACTTTAAGTACATTTCGGTGATTACCAATGGAATAAAAAAAAATTCCTTATATCTGTCTCAGAATACGGACGCCAAAATTTATATCGCCGGCGGAGTGGTCAATAACCGCTCTAATTCCATTGTGGGGACGGATACGCTGGACTATTTGGGAAAAATGAACGCCGATGTATCCTTGGTTTCCTGCAGCGGCATCAGCCTGGAAAACGGCGTTACAGAGTCATCCTATGAACAAAGCCATATTAAGCGGGTCATGATCCGCAATTCCAAAGTTAAGCTGGTTTTATGTGACAGCTCAAAATTTGACAGTACGTATCTTTGCCGTTCCTTAGGGCTTGAGGAGATCGACTATTTGATTACGGATCAAAAGCCCAGGGAGGAGTACCTGCAAAAAGCGGAGGCTTGCGGCTGTAAGATTTTATATCCGGAAAAGCTCTAGCTCTTGGACTGACGGCCTGACAAAGGGAATGTCCTTTTCGTCTGCACCGTTATTCTTGTGAATATCAAAAGACGTTTTTTTTGAAAGCGCTTTTCGCGTGTGGCGCCGGAAGGTTATTCCGAACGGGACAGAGGCGCCTGCCCTGTGAGGCGGTCATATCCAAGGGCACTGCCGGCGGCTATGGCAACAAGAAAGCTTCGTCGGCCTTGCCCCTGGATTTTTCAACCAAAGGAAGAAAAGCTCCGCCTTTGCGAAAAAAGGAAGGAGCTTTTTCCAAATCTGTCCGGATCTATTTTTAGGAAAGAAGAGGGAGAATACCCATGAACTATATCAACGTGGAAAAGGGAGGCTTTTTGCCGCAGGCCGAACCGTTTTATAGCCGAGGTGCAGCTGGGAGACGGGATTGCGGTATGTCATGTGAAAAATACGGGCCGGTGCCGGGAACTGCTTGTTCCCGGGGCGGAAGTATACTTACAGCGGGAGGATAACCCAAAACGGAAAACCAAATATTCCCTGATCCATGTGCAAAAAGGGGAAAGGCTTATCAACATTGATTCCCAGGCCCCAAACCGTATCGCTGGGGAATGGCTGCCTCAAAGCGGTTTGTTTCCCGAGGATACGGTGTTTTTGCCGGAAAAAGCCTTTGAAAATTCCAGGTTCGATTTTTACTTTGAGCATGGAACGGCCAAAGGTTATCTGGAGGTAAAAGGGGTTACCCTGGAGGAAAACGGCGTGGTTTCCTTTCCAGACGCTCCTACCAAGAGGGGAGAAAAGCACCTCCGGGAACTGATTCGCTGTAGGAAGCAAGGGCTGGAAGCGTATGTTTTATTTGTAGTGCAGATGTCCCGCGTCCGTTATTTTACCCCGAATAAAAAGAACGACCCGGCCTTTGCTCAGGCGCTGAGAGAGGCTTACGAAAGCGGCGTCACCGTACTTGCGATGGATTGCCTGGTGGAGCCGGGAAAGGTGGCGATCCACAGGCCGGTGGAAATTCGGCTTTAGGTTTTAAGCCTTTGCGGAAGCAAAGAAGGCTTTTCCGCCGCATTATGAGCTGAAAGCTCCTCGATACCGTCACGCTGGGCTTGCAGCTCCGGATAAAGCTCTTCAAACTCGGTCATGTGCTTCCAGTAGCGCTTCGGCATATGGGTCATACGGCATTTGTGATTGCGCCGCCCCGGCACCTCGATGGTGTCGTAGAACATTTTCCAGAGCGCCCGATAAAAAAATTCATCCGCGCTGGCCTTTGGTACGATCAATTCCTCCAGAGGGAGAATCGCGAAGTCATAAGGACGGTATACTAAGGCCATATGGTGGGTTTCATCAAAGATTAGAAACTGTTCCTCGGGAAAGCGCTCGCAGAAGTGCTGTGCGATCATCGGCAGCACCTGGTTTTTTGGCTCGATCCGAGAAATTAGAGTGTCGTTATGCTCAGAAAACCGAAGGAACTCCTTCATGTAATGGCTTTCATTTTCTAAGCTTTTTTACAGCGTTGAATAAAGGCGCCAGCTTTTCGTGGGAGATCATGGTCATTACCGAGGGGCCAAAGTGGAACCCCATGCGGAGGAACATCAATAGATGCCATTCCTTTCGCGGCAGACAGGTGAGAAAGCCTTTTTGGACGAACCGGAGGGCTTCCGGACCGATTTTCTGGGGAATGGCGGTTTGAGCTCTCTGGGCGGCCGCGCGGTCTGTTTGGATCTCACGGCAGGGCAGCAGACAGGTTTGTTCGGTATCCGGCGGAAAGATTTCTGCCGGGATTTCTTTTTTTTGATAGCTTTCCATCAGACAGGTGAAAAGACCATCAAGAGAGCCGTCGTATCGATAGGTTATAGCTGGCCGGTAAGGCATTTTTGCACATCCTCCTGGGTTAGTTTTGGCTGTTCAAAGAACGAAAGCTGTTCCACGCTCTGGGGCATTTGATATTGGTAATAAAGGCTCTTGGCGGAATCGGACATCATGGACCGGAGCACCATATCTTCAGAGACCTTTACGCCTTCCATCATTTTTCCCTTGCACAGCAGAAAATACTGGGCCCGTTTCAGTACCACCCCAAGCCGCTTAAGATCCTGAAAGGTCAGGCTGGTGGTTCTGCGGGCGGTGATAATTTTTTTCGCGCCCTTTACCCCTATTCCCGGTACCCGCAGCAGAGTTTCGTAGGAAGCCTTGTTGACCTCCACTGGGAAAAGGTCCAAGTGATTTAGCGCCCAATTACATTTGGGATCCAGGTAGGGGTGAAAGCTTTGATGCTGCTCGTCTAAAAGCTCCTTTGCCTTAAAGCCGTAAAAGCGGAGAAGCCAGTCCGCCTGGTAAAGGCGGTGCTCCCGAAGAAGAGGCGGCTTGGTGCCGATGGGAGGGAGCAGAGCGCTCTCGTTTACCGGCAGATAGGCGGAATAAAAGACCCGTTTCAGCTTGTATTTTTGGTAAAGTCCTTCCGTCAGATTAAGTATTTGATAATCTGTGTCAGGGGTGGCGCCGATGATCATCTGGGTGCTTTGGCCGGCCGGAGCGAATTTTGGCGCGTGATGATATTTCACTAAATCGGAAGCGTTTTCCCGCAGCTGGTTGCGGATAAACCCCATGGGCGTGAAAATGGACTGCTTAGATTTATCCGGTGCCAAAAGCTTCAGGCTCTGCTGAGAGGGCAGTTCGATGTTGACGCTCATCCGGTCCGCCAGCATCCCAAGCTGTTGGAGAAGCTTGGCATCGGCGCCAGGGATCGCTTTGGCGTGGACATATCCTGCAAAATGGTATTCCTCACGCAGAAGGCGGAGGGCCTCGATCATCTGCTCACAAGTATAATCAGGATTTTTCTGAACCCCGGAACTCAAAAACAATCCCTCAATGTAATTGCGGCGGTAAAACTGGATGGTCAGCTCTGCAAGCTCCCTGGGGGTAAAGCCAGCCCGGGGCGTATCGTTTGACCTGCGGTTTACGCAGTATTTGCAATCGTAGATGCAGGCGTTGGTCATTAGAACCTTTAAAAAAGCGAGATGCAGCGCCGTCGCCGGCAAAGGAGTGGCAGATGCCGCAGGATACCGCGGAACCGATCTGCCCCTTCTGCGCTTTTCGGTCCACACCGCTGGAGGTACAGGCTACATCGTATTTCGCGGCGTCGGAAAGAAGCTTGAGTTTATCAAATAAATCCATGAGAAAAGACAGAACATATGTTCTTGTAAAGAGGTTTTTCATTTTATTTTTTTGAAATTACTTCCAAAAGAATCAATTTGCCCAGGAGAAAGCGCTGGGCAAAGCTTTGCTTTACCAGAACCAGGGCTTCCAGGTCGGCAGCGATTTGGTACAGCACTGCTCTGGCCTCAAATTCCTCACGGGTTTGGGGAAGAGGAGTGGTCTTATAAAATTTTCGCATTTCAGATAAAATGGACAACAGAAATTCGGCGTTGTTATAGTCCTGCATAGATTCTGCGATTCGCTTCATAAATCGGGAGACGGGAAACGCCTGGCTCGGGACAAATTGAATTTTCAAAAGATTCCGATAGACCCGCTTCAACAGTCCCTGCTGGTTTTTCCGCAGCTCTATAAAACGCACGTAATAGCGCATGTCAGAGGAAAGTGTGTTATTCATATATTGATAAGCGTGTGCCAGTGCTTGACTTAAGCGATTCTGCAGGAATTGAAAGTCTGCCTCCAAGTCAATTTCATGGCCGTGGATTAAGGACGAGGACATCTGTAAAAGGATTTGTTTCATACTGTTATCGATTTCTTCTTGGTCCTGCTTGATGATATGGATCATTCGCGGCATATAAAGATTGATAACAACAGCGATTCCCACGCCGATGCACAACAGGAGAAATTCGTTTATGATTAGGGTGTAATGAAAGCTGTGGGCTGTCCAGAAGTGAGTGACTAAAACCGTGCTCATGGAAACCCCGGTTTCCAGCTTCAGCAGATAGCAGGCAAAGGTAAACAGCAGCAGAAAAAAGCCAAAGGAGAAAAGATGATACCCCCAGAGGGTAAACAGTGCATAAGCGATGGCCACAGCGATAAAAAAAGCGCTGATGCGCTTTCCCGCAATGGTTAAGGTTTCCTTTTTGGTGTTCTGAATACTCAAGAGGGCGATAATACCTGCTGAAGTGGCGCTTCTCAATCCGATCCAGTCTGCTAAAAAGACCGCAAAGCAGCAGCCAATTGATATTTTAATGATTTTGAGCCAATCCACTTTTTTCATGCCGTCATCCCCTATCCTTGTACTTATTTTGTTACTAAGATCCTGATTTAATCATGAAAAAAAGACCGGCTGATTTTCCCTGAAATCCAGCCAGTCTCTTTATTTATTAAGAATCGATATTTTCAAGCCTGTCAGAGAGCCATAGAATGGTTCACTTTTTTCATTGACGTCTTTATTAGCTATTTATTAGCTATATAAAGAAGAAACCAGGAAATAAAAGATTAAAAATAAGCTCGTTTTCTATCAATACTATAATAAGAATCTTTAGAGGCTTATTGTCTACATCTTTTTACCAATATAAAAAACATAGCCGTAATACTGTTTAAATTTTGTATATAGCTCTACTTCATATTTGTCCTGCGCAATGTAAGCCTTTACCGTTTGATTACCGTTATATTTTTCTGCCAATGACTTTTCCGCCGCTGCCCTCGGAATAAAATAATTTTCTGTCCAGCAGTTTTCTGGAAGGGTAAAGGCGGCTATGAAACGGTAGCCAGCTTTTGACATGACGGATATATTATATTCTATGGTATCCAATCCACTGCCGGCTTCCATCCAGAATTTTTCAACCGCAGAAGGACATTGAGAGGTAAGCCATGAGGGACACGTTACCACGACATACCCATCCCTTTTTATAAAACCGTTCCAATACGCCAATCCTTTTTCGAAACCAATACCGTCTATCATTCCTTCGGACCAGACCAGATCGAGCTCCTCTTTTCCAAAGGGAAGCGACTCAGCCGAACCAACAATGCCGGCTATCCTGCCTTCGAGATGATTCCTTTTTGCATTGTTATTAAAAATATCGATGAAATCAGGCACCATGTCCACGCCGGTTATATGTCCAGCGGTATTTTGTGCGAGGACCATTGTTTGACCGCCGGTTCCGCAGCCTAAATCTGCTATGCGTGAATTTTCATTCAGATTCTCCACAAAGCTTAACGCTCGGAGCGTCATCTCTGGGCTGCTGGACCTTGCCGCTCTAGACTCTTATGGGTTTCAATCAACAGGTCAAATATTGTAATATCCTTGTTTTTCATTTTTGCTCCTTAATCAAGCTGCTTTCTATAAACTTATTTTATGTTGTACGACTAGAATAAAAACTGAAAGTGAGAAAAATTTAGACTCGTCCCGGGAAATATTTGCAAATAAGCTGTTTAGCTCAGGCACGGGCGGTTAGAGAAAAGAAAAAGCCCCGAGCCTGGAGCACGAAATGCGTCAATGCCCAGCCTGGGCTTATGCGGCACAAAGAGATGCCTGCTCCGACGCGGGCGCAAAACAAAACGCACCCCACGAAAGTGAGGTGCGCGGTGTACATCCAGGCTCAGCCTGGTGGTGCCGGTGACCGGGGTCGAACCGGTACGGTATCGCTACCACTGGATTTTGAGTCCAGCACGTCTGCCAATTCCATCACACCGGCGGAATTACTAACAGCGAGATTTATTATACAATATGAAAAAAGAAAAAGCAAGATAAAAATGAAAAAATTGTAATGAAAATGTTGTTGTTTATTTGTGGCATTGCTGATAAAATAGATGGTGGCTTAAGAAAGGAGGAGAAATATGCCGGAAAAAAGAGGTTTTATTTTGTTTGGCTCTCCTCACCAAAGCGGAGCAACCGCCCGATTAGTCCAGGCGTTTTTAAAAGCGTTTCCAGAAGAAACGGAATGGACTATGGTGGAGGCTTATCATCAGAAAATCGCTCCCTGTTTGGGCTGCGGCTTCTGCGAACACAAAGAAGGATGCGTTAATTCTGACTTTGACCAGATTGATCATTTGCTGAGGACCTGCGACTATCTGGTGGTGGCTTCCCCGGTTTATAATCTCAGCTTTCCCGCGCCGCTGAAAGCGATTTTTGACCGGACCCAACGGTATTTTTCCGCTCGGTTTGTGCGGGGAGAAAGGCCGCCCATCGCCCCAGCTGAAAATGATTTTACGGTTCTGAACACAGAATTGGCGGGAGAGGTTCTTTGGAAAAAATACGGACCGTGACAAAAATATGGAGCCTTTTGATGGGAGTGCTGGCGGAAACAGCTGAAAAACTTGCCATAGCGTGGGATTTGTGATAATATAAATCATTATGAAATCATTTATATCACGACTTATATATTGGAGGACAGGTAGGTATGTCAGGACATTCTAAATGGAGTACGATTAAAAGGAAAAAGGAAAAAACCGACGGCGCCAGAGCTAAGGTGTTTACCAAGATCGGCCGTGAGCTGGCGGTTGCCGTGAGAGAAGGAGGCAGTGCGGATCCAAGCTCCAATTCAAAGCTCAGAGATTGTATTGCTAAGGCGAAAGCGAATAACGTGCCCAACGACAATATTGAGAGAATTATCAAAAAGGCCGCCGGAGACAATGATTCCAGCAAATATGAGGCGATTACCTATGAGGGTTACGGTCCCAACGGCATTGCGCTGATCGTGGAAACCCTGACCGATAACCGGAATCGTACCGCGGGCGATTTGCGTCATTACTTCGATAAATTCGGAGGCAATATGGGAACGCCGGGCTGCGTATCCTTTATGTTTGAGCAAAAAGGGGTCATCGTGGTAGAGCGGGAAGGCCAGGATGAAGACAAGGTGATGGAGGACGCGCTGGAAGCCGGAGCCGCGGATTTCCAGGCTGACGACGATGTGTTTGAAATCTATACCGAACCGGAAGATTTCAGCGGGGTCCGAGAGGATCTTCAGGCGAAAGGATACACATTTGTGAGCGCGGATGTGGAGATGGTTCCCAGTACGTATGTGAAGCTGACTGATGAGGAGAGCATCACAAAAATGCAGCGCCTGATGGATGCGCTGGAGGATAACGACGATGTTCAGAATATCTGGCACAACTGGGAGGCCCCAGAATCCGACGACGAGGATTGATAAGTAATGGTAGATCTTCATACTCTTTGCATGGGCTGTATGGGCAATAACGAGGGGCGTGATGTATGCCCTCACTGCGGCTATGAGGAAGCTATGCGCCCTCAGCCGGAGGATTGCCTTCCCCTGCGGACCTTGCTGCAGAACCGGTATCTTGTAGGGAGGCTGCTGGAACGCAACGGAGAGGGCATAGGCTATATCGGATATGACACCGTGTCCGACGGCCCTGTTTATATCCGGGAGTTTATGCCGTACCGCTTGTGCGGAAGAAATCCAGAGACAGGCTTTTTGCAAGAGCTCCCTGGCTGCGAAGTCCCTTTCAAGGAAGCGAAAATTGAGTTTTTAGAGCATTCCAGAAATGTGGCGCGGCTGCGGGAGCTTCCCGTCATGGTGCCGATCTACGATATTTTCCAGCAGAATCATACTGCCTATGTGATTTCCGAATGGACAGAGCATATTACTCTGGCGGAGTATGTGGAGCGGAGCGGAGGACGGCTGGAATGGAACGCGGCCCGTGCTCTGTTTATGCCGGTCTTGTCCGGCTTAAGCGATCTGTACCAGGCGGGTGTCAGGCATCTTGGACTCAGCCCTGATAATCTGATTATTACCCAGTCCGGCAAGATGAAGCTTTGGGGTTTCTGCGTGCGTTCCGTTAGGCAGACGGGAACCCAATTAGAGCCGGAGCTGTTTCGTGGCTGTGCCGCGGTGGAGCAGTATTCAGAGCCCAATAAAATCAGTCAGGCCACTGATGTTTACGGCTTTACGGCAGTGCTGTTTTATGCCTTAACCGGCGAGCTTCCCCAGGAGGCGGTAAAGCGCAGAAATGACGGCAGGCTTCTGATCCCTACCAATATTTTAAAGCAGATTCCGCCGCATATTGTTACCGCGCTGGCCAATGGATTGCAGGTTGAGCCGGACAGGCGGACGCAGACCTTTGAACGGCTGCGGGCTGAACTGTCTGCGGCGCCTACGGTGACTATGGTGCTGAACGAGGTGGCGGCGCCGCCCAAAGCATCGCCGGCCCAAAAGAAAGCGGGAGGCGCTGGCTGAGCAGGAAAAGCGTGGCGTTCCAAATTATGTTTGGGGAATCGTCAGCTGTGTTGTGGCGGCGGCGGTCTTTTGACAATTGCTCTGATTTGGATGAACCGGGGAGGGAGGAGGTGCCGGTCAGCAGCGGCCAATCCAGCGCCGCTTCTGTCTCCTCTACGTCTTCTCAGGAAGATTCCAGTCAGGCCTCCGCTGTGCCCGGTGAGACCATAGATATGCCAAATCTGGTGGGAGAAAATTTTGAGGATGCGCAGAAGGCTGCTCAGGAAAACGGTAAATACCAGGTGCTGATGTCCACGGAGGAATTTAACGATACCGTGGCAGAGGGCCATATTATTTCCCAGGTGCCGGAGTATGCGGAAGGAGAAAAGCTTCCGGAAGGCTCGGTAATCGCTGTAATTGTAAGCAAGGGCCCCGAGAACCGGCCTCTGCCTGCGATCGCCGGTCTTAGCTTGACCGAGGCCTCTGCTCAGCTGACCGCTAACGGCTTTGTTCCTGTCAAGGGAAGCGAGACCTATAGCAGCGAATACCCGGAGGGACGGGTAATTGGCTATGAAAGCTTTACGGAGGGGGATTCTTTGCCCCAGGGCACCAGCATCCGTATTATTGTCAGCAAGGGTCCCGATCCGTCTGCTTCCAGCAGTAATCCGTAATTTGATCGCAATGGTTTTCTAACCAATAAAAACAGCCTTTAGCACCTTGGCTAAAGGCTGTCGTTTTATTTTTTAACGTATATTTTTATAGCTGCGTGCTCTTTAGAGCCTTTTCAAATGCTCTCACCTTCTATACCATATTCATTTGTGAGAGGTGAGAAAGAATAAAAATTTTCCTCAATGCTCTGCTTTTGTTGCGTGGAAGGCGCCTATTTTTTAACGCCGGCCTTTTTAACCCCCATGCGGGTCTCAGCGTTTTGTATCAGGTTATATAGGGAAGAAGCGAACAAAGGATACTGCTGGGAAATCAGTTCCGGAGAAAGCGCCAGGGCGTCTTCTCGATTTAACCCGGACAGCTGCCCCGCGTCGTTGCCGTCAGCAATACAGATAGCGTTGGCCTCCGCGATAAATTGAGCGGCGGCAGATAAGCCCCGCTGAAGCTCCTGGGGCGCGGCAAACAAGCCCTGGGGATTTTTGGGGTTAGCGGAATAAATGGTGCGGAACATTTTATAAACGGAAAGGGTCAAATAAGAAGAAACCTCAGTCGTCAACCCCTTATTATTGCTCTTTTGCAGAAGATCGAATATAATATTTAAAGAGTTGGCGATCAGCTTCTTGTTCAGGGTAGGCAGAAGGCTGCCTCTGAACTTATTTTCCTTTCCAGCGGCTTCCGGGTCTGGAAGATCCTCTACTGTCAGCGTGGCGCCGCTCCGGTCAGGCGTGCGTCCCAACAGATAGTCGCAGGACACATTATAATAGTCGGCTGTTCTTACGACGAAATCCAGACCACATTCCCGGATTCCTTTTTCATAATGGGAGAGGAGCGCTTGGGAGATTTGTAAGTCGGAGGCGGCTTGCTTTTGGCTCAATCCGCGTTCCTTTCGAAGCAATGTGATGATTCTTGGGAAATTGCTGTTCATATCCGATGTCCCCCCCAGTGATGACAGTAAATATTACTACATGTATACTTATTATATTCCGAACAAAACCTGATGTAAAGCAAAATGTTGAAGAATCTACAGTGAAAAATATGAAATTTGTCGAAATAACAAATCAAAAGGAGAATAATTATGAAATCTTACCAAATCCATTTCATACGCCATGGCGCTACCGCGAGCCAACCGTGAGGGGCGCTATGTGGGCGTCACCGATACTCCTTTGTCGCAGGAGGGAATCGGCAAGCTGGAAGACATGAATCGGCGCTATTCCTATCCTGGCGCGCCGGTGTTTTATGTCAGCCCATTGAAGCGCTGCGTGGAAACCTGCAAGATCATTTATCCTCAGGTGACGCCTATCCTGGTGCCCGCGCTTTCCGAGTGCAATTTTGGAGAATGGGAAGGAAAAACCGCGGAAGAGCTGAAGGAAGACCCCAAATTTCAACAGTGGCTGGAAAACGGTCAAAAGACCGCGCCTCCAGGTGGGGAAAGCGGGGAAGACTTTACCATCCGGGTTCTAAACGCTTTCGATAAGCTGGTAGAAGGGATGCTGCGTACCGGCACCACCCAGGCGGTAGTAGTGACCCACGGCGGCGTCATCATGACGATTTTATCCGCTTATGGGATCCCTAAAGCGGGCTTTTACGACTGGATTGTAGGAAATGGGCTGCGGTTATTCAGTGAGGATTACTCCCGGGCTGTGGATGCGGGACAAGGTGATGGAGGTTTACGCCAAGGTTCCAAAGGATTTGGATGAGGGGAGCAGGACGGAGATCTAAAGTACATACGGAATATCGTGCGGGAAGCGGCGGACAGGGCTTACGGAACTGGAGAGACCGGCAAGAAAACCTGACGAATTGTAGCGAAGATTACAGTTAAGGCCGGCAAAACGGAGGATAATAGTGGATAGAAGCTAGCGAAAAAAGGAGCGGTCACGATGAAGCAATATAAAATTACACTGCTGAAGGGAGACGGCATCGGTCCGGAGATTGTGGACGAGGCGGTCAAGGTTTTGAATAAGACGGCGGAGAAGCGGGGATTTTCCGTAGCCTATGAGGAGGCGGAGCTGGGAGGCATCGCCATTGACCACACAGGGGGTTCCCCTTCCGGAGGAAACTATAGCAAAATGCAAAGCATCCGATTCGGTTCTGTTAGGAGCCGTGGGCGGTCCCAAATGGGAGAATCAGCCGGGCAAAGAACCGTCCGGAGGCTGGACTGCTTGGAATCCGCGGGGCGCTGGGGCTGTTTGCCAATCTGCGCCCGGCGGTGATCTTTGAGCCGTTGAGGGAAGCCTCTCCGCTGAAGCCGGAGATCATCGGAGAAGCGATGGACATCATGGTGGTAAGAGAATTGACCGGCGGTATCTATTTCGGCGAGCGTGGAAGAACGAAGAAAAACGGAGCTGCCGCCTATGATACGGAGCTGTACACAGTACCGGAGGTTGAGCGTATTGCCAGAGTCGCCTTTGACTTGGCGATGAAGCGGAACAAAAAGCTCTGCAATGTGGATAAGGCCAATGTGCTGGAATCCTCCAGGCTGTGGAGAGAAACGGTGCTGAAGGTAGCCGAGGAATATCCCGAGGTGGAGTTAAACCACCTATATGTAGATAACTGCGCCATGCAGCTCGTCAGAAACCCAAAGCAGTTCGATGTGATTGTTACCTCCAATATTTTCGGAGATATTCTATCCGACGAGGCATCCATGATTTCCGGTTCCATCGGAATGCTGTCCTCAGCCAGTTTAGGCGAGGGCAAGCTGGGACTGTATGAGCCGATCCACGGCTCAGCTCCTGATATCGCGGGACTGGGAATTGCCAATCCCCTGGCTACGATTCTTTCTGTAGCTATGATGCTGCGTTATTCCTTAGGAGAGCCTGCGGCGGCGGATGACATTGAGCGGGCTGTAGGACAGGTCTTAAAGACTGCCCGGACGCCGGACATTTACACCGAGGGAACAAGGAAGGTGAATTGCAAGGAGATGGGAGATCTGGTGTGTTCCGCGCTGTAACATGCGCTTCAAGTCTCAGGGTATCAGCCAAGACTCCCAACAAACCGTAAAAAAACGCAGCCGTACCAAGACAGTTGGTACGGCGCGTTTTTGCGTGCCGTTCTTAACACAGGTTTTCGCTAACGTCTGGAGCTTCCAGCCTTGAGGGCTTCCGCTAATGGATGGAGAGCCCCCGGCTTTGGAAGATTTTTTTTGCCGCAGCGACCTCCGCTTTGGTCGGTTCACGGGTGCCGGACAAGGGAGACCTCAGATTTAAAGCCTCCCATTTGTATTCCCCATTTTGTGAAAGGGAAGAAGCTCCACCTGCTCCACGCAGGAAAAACCGGAAAGAAACTCAGCTAAATTTTCCAGCAGCTCCCGCCGCAAGGTAAGGCCGGGAACCAATACATGGCGAATCCAAACCGCTTTTTGGGCGGCTTCGCAGTATTCCAGTAGGGCTAGAGCGTTTTGATTATCCTGGCCGGTAAGCTCTTGGCATAGAGTAGGGTCCAGTGCCTTAATATCCAGTAAAAGAAGGTCGGCGGCGTCCACAGCCTGCCGGCAGAAATCCAATGGGATAGAACCGGCGGTATCAACAGCGCGGTGGATTCCGGCACTGTGGCACAGGCTGATCAGTGCCTGGCAGAATTCCGGCTGTAAAGAGGTTCCCCGCCGGACAACGTTACCCCGCCGGAGGAAATAAAATTTTTATATTTTAAAATATCCTCAAACGCATCCTCCGGTGTGACAGCCTTGCCGGTACAGGCCTGCCAGGTATCCGGGTTGTGGCAGAAGCCGCAGCGCAGGGGACAGCCTTGCAAAAACAGAACATAGCGTATGCCGGGACCATCCAGAGCGCCAAAGGTTTCCACTGAATGGAGATATCCTGTATCCTGGTTGCTTTTATTCATCTGGCTTCCTCCCGGTGATTGAAAACAGCGAGACGGCAGGAAATACGAAAATAACAGCTTGAGCGTATCCCAAATGCCTCTGGATTGAGTCTTCGTGGAATGAAAGAAAAACAGGCGCGTATGGACGATAGAATGGAAACTGGCGGTCCTTCTCTTTAGAAGCGGTCGTGGAAAGTCCGGCTGATGACATCCAGCTGCTGCTCCCGGGACAGCTTGATGAAATTCACCGCGTAGCCGGATACCCGGATAGTAAGCTGGGGATAAAGCTCCGGATGCTCCATAGCGTCAAGCAAAACATCTCGATTCAAAACATTTACGTTGATGTGGTGGCCGCCCTCCTTGAAATAGCCGTCTAGCAGCCCGATGAGGTTGGCGGCTTTCTCGTCGTCGTTCTTGCCTAAAGCTCCCGGTACGATAGAGAAGGTATAGGAAATGCCGTCCTCGCTGTAATCATAGGGAAGCTTTGCCACCGACGACATGGAGGCGATGCAGCCGTTTTGATCCCGGCCGTGCATAGGATTGGCTCCGGGAGCGAAAGGCTCGCCCCGTTGCGGCCGTCCGGCGTGGAACCGGTTTTCTTGCCGTATACCACGTTGGAGGTGATGGTCAGAATGGAGAGGGTGGGCTTGCTGTGCCGGTAGGTAGGACATTTCGAGATCTTGCTCATGAACATTTTAACCACCTGCACGGCGATTTCATCCGCTCTGGGATCGTTGTTGCCGAATTTCGGATAATCCCCGGTGACCTGATAATCCACCGCCAGCCCCCGTTCATCCCGAATCGGCTTGACGCTGGCGTACTTGATGGCGGAGAGGCTGTCCGTCACTACCGACAGTCCGGCGATGCCGCAGGCGCAGGTGCGGAGGATTTCGTCGTCATGAAGAGCCATTTGAATTTTCTCATAGCAGTATTTATCGTGCATATAGTGGATGATATTCAGTGTGTTGATATACAGCTTAGCGAGCCAGTCGCAGATGGCGTCGAATTTTTTGATTACGTCGTCAAATTCCAGCTTTTTACCCCGGCAGGCCAGAAATTCGGGAGCGACCTGCTCTCCGGTAATTTCATCCCGGCCGCCGTTGATAGCGTACAGCAGCGCTTTCGCCAAATTGGTTCTGGCGCCGAAGAACTGCATCTGCTTTCCTACCCGCATAGCGGAAACACAGCAGGCGATGGCGTAATCGTCTCCGAATTTTTTCCGCATCAAGTCGTCGCTTTCATATTGAATCGAGGAGGTCTCGATCGACAGCCTGGCGGCGAACCGCTTAAAGTTTTCCGGAAGGCGGCGGCTCCATAAAATAGTCATGTTAGGCTCGGGCGCCGGCCCTAAATTTACCAGGGTGTGCAGGTAACGGTAGGACATTTTGGTAACCATGTGTCTGCCGTCTGCGGAGCGGCCCCCAATGGATTCGGTGACCCAGGTGGGGTCGCCGGAAAACAGCTCGTCATAGGCGGGCGTGCGGAGAAAGCGGACCATTCTCAGCTTCATAATAAAATGGTCTACAAATTCCTGAATCTGTTCCTCGGTATAAACGCCGTTTTCCAGGTCCCGCTGGGCGTAGATGTCCAGGAAGGTGGAGGTGCGGCCCAAGGACATGGCGGCGCCGTTCTGCTCCTTAACCGCCGCTAGATAAGCGAAATAAAGCCACTGAATGGCTTCCTTGGTGTCCTTGGCAGGCTGAGAGATATCATAGCCATAGCTTTCCGCCATACGTTTTAAGCGGTGAAGGGCCTTGATTTGTTCGGCGGTCTCCTCCCGGCGGCGGATGGCCTCCTCATCCATTACGTTATAATTCATGTCCTTGAGAGAACGCTGCTTGTCCTCAATGAGAAAATCCACGCCGTAAAGCGGCACCCTCCGGTAGTCGCCAATGATGCGTCCCCGGCCATAAGCGTCCGGCAGGCCGGTGATGATGCCGTGGTGCCTGGCCCGCTTCATTTCGTCGGTGTAAACGTCGAATACGCCGTCGTTGTGGGTTTTGCGGTATTTGAGCACCTCGGCAACCTTGGGATCCATTTTGCGGCCGTAGGCCTCTAAGGACTTTATGACCATGCGCTTGCCGCCAAAGGGGAGAATGGCCCGCTTTAGGGGAGCGTCGGTTTGAAGCCCGACGATGTCTTCCAGATCCTTGCAGATATAGCCGGGAGCATAGGCGTCGATATCGGAAATAGTGTGCTCGTCGATATCCAGTACGCCGCCGTTTTGAACCTCCCGGTCCATCAGCTGCCGGACCTGAGCCCACAGCTTTTTGGTTTTCTCCGTGGGAGGAGAAAGAAAGGATTCGTCGCCGTCATAGGGGTATAATTGTGCTGGATAAAGTCATGCACATCCACATAACGGCTCCAGTTGCCTTTGATAAAATCCATGGTAGAACCTCCATAAGAATCGCGGTTAATAGCCTCTCGTACCCGTCAAGGATTCGTCGTTATAAATCCAGTCGTCTACGTTGACGGAAGTGAACGAGTCTTTGTGTTGCGTATGATCACCCGGACAATGCCGGCGTTGATGATCATACGCTTGCACATGGAACAGGGCGCGGCATTCTCCACATAAGAATTGTCCGCCGCATTTTTGCCTACCAGATATAACGTGCCTCCCAGAGTATCGTTTCTGGAAGCATGGATGATAGCGTTGGCCTCCGCATGAACGGAGCGGCAAAGCTCGTACCGTTCCCCACGGGGGATCTGAAGGCTTTCCCGGACGCAGTAGCCCAGGTCGATACAGTTGCGGCGGCCTCTGGGAGCCCCCACATAGCCGGTGGAAATAATCTGATCCTTATTGACAATGATAGCACCGAAATTCCGGCGCAGACAGGTGCCGCGCTCCGCCACCGTTTCCGCGATATCCAAATAATAATTTTCCTTGTCTCTTCGTTCCATTCTTGTGCCCCTTTCCAGCTTCAGCTCCTATTTTATCTGTAAAACACAGCACTACATATCGTGATAAATTTAATTTTATTTGCGTTTTATCACAACATTTGGTATAGTACTATCATATTGCATTTTAATAGAATAATCAATGCTTTTGACTAAATGATTTTTATGATATAATAAACTTATTAAAATTTACTAAAAGCGGAGGAAAAAATGAGCCAGCTTTCAGATATAGGGAATATAAAAAGTATTCTGTCCCGGCACGGGTTTTCATTCTCTAAGTCCTTGGGACAGAATTTTTTAGTGAATCCAGGGGTGTGCCCCCGTATGGCGGAGGAATGCGGCGCACGGGAGGGAGTGTGCGCTTTGGAGATCGGACCCGGCATCGGAGTGCTTACTTATGAGCTTGCCCGGCGGGCGGACAAGGTGGCGGCGATCGAGCTGGACCGCCGTCTGCTGCCGGTGTTGGAAGAAACGCTGGGAGAGTTTTCCAACGTCACGGTGATTTCCGGGGACGTGATGAAGCTGGATCTCAGGCAGGTGATTCAGGAGCAGTTCGGGGACAAACCGGTGTGCCTGTGCGCGAATCTGCCCTATTATATTACTTCTCCGGTGATCATGAAGGTGCTGGAGGAAAAGCTGCCGGTGGATTCCTTAACGGTGATGGTGCAGAAGGAGGCGGCTCAGCGAATCTGCGCGGAGCCAGGCTCCCGGAATGTGGGGGCGGTCAGTATCGCGGTTCGATATTACGCCCAGCCGGAAATGCTTTTCCAGGTTTCCCGGGGCAGCTTTCTGCCGCCGCCTAATGTGGATTCCGCGGTGATTCGGCTGAAAATACGAGAAACGCCGGCGGTTTCCGTAGAGGATGAGGCTTTTTTTCTTCCAGACAGTGAAGGCCGCTTTTGCTCAGCGGAGAAAAACGCTGGCCAATTCCCTCAGCGCCGGACTGGCAGTTTCCAAGCAGCAGGCTCTGGAAACTCTGGCGGCCTGTGAAATCCCGCCGAACGCCCGGGCGGAGGAGCTTACGATGGAGCGGTTTGGGCGGTTAAGCGACGCTCTTTTCCGGAAGGTAAATTGTATAGAAAGGGGATAGCGAGTTGGGTATCAAGGGAAAAATCAGCTTCGCGGCGTTCACGCTTGGAATCTGCGGCGTTTTGACCGCGATCATCTTCTGTAAGAAAGACATCGCCTATTCTGTAAGACATCTCTTTTACACTACAAGCATAGGGAAATCCTAAAAGGAAGCAGGTAAAAAACGGATGAGCGGCAATATTTTGGTGGTAGACGACGATAAGGAAATTGTCCAGGCAATCGCGATCAATCTGGAGCAGGAGGGGTTTCGTGTTTTTAAGGCCTACGACGGTCTGGAAGCCCTGGAAATCGCTATGAGCCAGGATCTTCAGCTGATCATTATCGACGTGATGATGCCGAAGCTGGACGGTTTGTCGGCGGTGCTGAAGATTCGGGAACGAAAAAACTTCCCGATCATGATTCTGTCCGCCAAAAGCGAGGATACCGATAAGGTGCTGGGGCTTTCTATGGGGGCTGATGATTACCTGACAAAGCCCTTCAACTCCATGGAGCTGATCGCCCGAGTGAAATCGCAGGTCCGCCGATATACAACGCTGGGGGATATCCACGCGAAAACTGGAGGAAAAACCATCGAGATCGGCCGCCTTTGCTATGATTTGGAAACCCGGTCCCTGTTTGCGGACGGAGAGCCGGTCCATTTGACCGCTACGGAATCCAAAATTTTTGATCTGCTGATCCGAAACGCCGGAAGAATCTTTCCCGCGGAGGAAATCTACGAGCGTGTATGGAACGAGCCTGCTTTTTCAGCGGAAAATACGGTGATGGTGCATATCCGCCGGATCCGTGAAAAAATCGAGCTGAATCCGAAGGAACCCGAGTATTTAAAGGTGGTGTGGGGGATTGGATACAAAATCGAAAAGCACGGCAGGTAAGCAGGTAATCGGCTTTTTATGCTTTGTCATGTCCTTTAGCATTTTTTCAGCGTAGGCTTGCTTCTGCTGGAGCAGCCGGTTTATGGCTCCAACAGCATTAATTTTGTTTTGTCGGAAGCGTTTGACGGCGACGTGCAGTCCACTCAGCGATATCAGAGCGCGGTGGCGTCAAGATTTCAAGCGCTGATGGTGGATGCGGGCGCCGACGGCAGTTTTGAGAATTTAAGCTTTAGTTCCATCAACGAGGATCAGGCCAATGTGATTTATCGGATTTCCAACAGCGAGAGCGGAAAAACCTTCAGCAATACCAATGTCAACCTGTTTCAGGAATCCGTGCCGGAGGGCTACAATTACATTGTGGATTACCGGAATGGAAATGTGAAGGTCACCCGGGACGGCCGGGATATTACCGGTCAATTTGAGTTTTGGCCCATTTATGACCTTTACCTTGAGAGATACCGGGCGGACAGCTATGATTCCTATGAATATTCTGACGGCTACGAATCCTTTGTGGAAAGCTATGGCTGGCAGAACCTGGAGCTGCGGATGGCTTTTTCTGAAAAGATCGTTCCAACCGAAAGCCCCTGGTCCATGTATACCGTGATTCAGGAACGTTTTTGGGAGCAGGCAGGCACCTTTATCGCCCTGGGCATTGCTGCCGTTTTATTGATGGTTTATATTTTTCTGCGAAAGGCCAAAAAGGCCGCGGATCAAAGAATCGCCTGGGTTTCTGGTAAGGTGTGGCTGGAAGTTAAGCTGATTCTGCTTTTCATTTCGTTCTCGATCTATTCCGGCTTCTGCTGGAGCTCCTACGGCCGCAGGTTTTACAAAATCATCGCCTTGCTCCAGTTTGTCTATTATGTGTATGTCCTGATCAACGATATGCGATATAACAAAGGGAACGTGTTCCGGCATAACATCATACGCTCTATTATGCGTTGGTACCGCAGGCGGGAGCAGTATAAGCCGTTTCAGAGAAAGCTGGTAGACCGGTTCTGGCTGGTGCTTGGAATTGAGGCCGCTTTGCTGGTGATCGGAATGCTTGCTGTTCATGATAAGCCTTTCCTTTTCTTTTTTAGATCCGCGTATTATCAGTTTGTTTTCTGGTCTTTGTGGTTATTTGGATTGCGGCGGCTGTCGTGTGCGTTTGCGTATATGTAAAGCGCTTTCGGAAAACCGTAGAGGAAATGGGCGAGGTCGTGGATCAGGTTTCCGTGATGAAAGCCGGAGATATGGAGGCTAAGCTGACTCTGCCGGCGGATTCTGATCTTTATGCCACCGCTCAGGATTTAAACGAAATTCAGGAGGGCTTTTCCGTGGCCCTGGAAGAGCGGATGAAATCTGAGCGGATGAAAATAGAACTGATTACCAACGTGTCCCATGACATCAAAACGCCTTTGACTTCCATCATCGGCTACGTGGAGCTTCTGGAGAAGGAAGAAGAACTGCCTGAGCACGTAAAGGACTATATCAAAATTTTGTCCAAGAAGTCCCAGCGTTTGAAAACCATGGTGCAGGATATTTTTGATGTGTCCAAGGCCTCCAGCGGAGAAATGAAGCTGGATATCGAGGAGCTCGATTTGGTAAAGCTGATCCGTCAGACCTTGGCGGATATGGATGAGGACATCTCCGGCTCCAATCTGATCTTCAAAATAAACCTACCCAACGATCCTGTGATGATCCGTGGAGATGGAGAGCGGCTGTACCGTGTTTTCCAAAATGTAATTAAAAATTCCCTGCAATACTCTCTGGAGGGTTCCCGGGTTTATATCAGCCTTTACCGGGATGATTCCTGGACGACAGTGATGATCAAAAACACCTCTAAATATGAGCTGGGAGGCCTTGGAGAGAATATTACCCAGCGCTTTGTCCGGGGAGATGCTTCCCGTTCCACCGAAGGCTCCGGCTTGGGGCTTTCCATCGCGGAAAGCTTTACCGAGGCCTGCGGAGGGAACTTCCGGGTGACTACTGACGCCGACCTGTTTACGGTGGAAATAGCCTTTCCCAGCGTTCGTTA